>ENA-OSEO01000841-OSEO01000841.1-sediment-metagenome-genome-assembly--contig:-NODE-841-length-67751-cov-5.205781_pt1 | contig 67751 bp, 60 predicted proteins | sample MGYA00237883_ERZ534232 | MGnify/ENA metagenome assembly ERZ534232
TCTTAAAAATTGATCGGTTAGATACATTGTGAGGCAATGATGACCACTATAGTTAGATTTTATTTTGAGGCATAACGGAATGGAGAAGATCCATGGAAAAGAAAATGAAAAAATCCACTAACTGGAAAATCAGGGTTGCTAACATCAGCAGGTTCTTGATTGCCGGTATGGTCCTGGTGTTTGCACTGGGCGCGATGTTTACGGAAAAAGTTTATGCACAGACAACCACTGTTGACCTGCAACTGCCTACCTTCAGTGTCACGGATACATCTCCAGATGAAGGGCAGAGCATCACGTATACCGTTACGATTAAAGCTGGAACCCAGCCTGTCAACGATGTAGTTGTAGATGGTCTGCTGCTGCAAGGGGTGACGATTACGTCTACAACGGTCCCTGTCGGTACGTACGATGCGTCCACAGGTATTTGGAATGTGGGCACATTAACCACCACCGCGAACCAGACCATGACCATTGTAGCAACAGTAAACTCAGGAACGGCTGCCAGGGTCTATACCAACACTGCCACGGTCTGGTCCCCCACTAATAACGACCCTGACACCTTGCCTGGCGATCAGCGAAAAACACTTACGGTCACCGTCAATGGCGCGGATCTGCAGGTCACCAAGACCGTCAACAACCCCACCCCCAAGATGGGCGAAAATGTCATCTTTACGGTCCTTGTCAAGAACAACGGGCCGCTGGCTACCCAATTCAGCCTGACCGACCTGCTGCCGGACGGACTGACCTATGTTTCTCATACTACTTCAAACAGGACGTATGTTCCATCCACAGGCATCTGGACATACGACGCCAACCTGAAATCAGGCGCTACCGCTACCCTTACGATCACCGCTCAGGTCAATCCTGGCACAATCGGCACGACCATCACCAATACCGCCAGCATCACCTCTGCCACACAGAAAGATTCTATTACAGACAATAACACTTCCAGTGCGCAGGTGAAGATCGAATCAACCGATCTTGCGCTCGCTAAGACTGTAGATAACCCTACACCTTATGAAGGCGAGCCGGTAGCCTTTACCGTCACCCTGACCAACAACGGCCCGGATGCGGGCAGCGCTATCGTCGTCACAGACCTGCTGCCTGCGGGTGTAACCTTCGTCTCATCCGTTCCCTCCCAGGGCACCTATGTGAACACAACCGGCCTTTGGAGTGTGGGAAGCCTTGCCAACGACTCCAGTGCCACGCTTGTGTTGAACGCGACCGTGGATGCCAACACCGCTGGAAGAACTATTACTAATTCCGCTTCGGTTACCTCCTCTGATCAGGATGACCCCAATGCTGGCAATAATACTGCCAGCGCCAGCTTCCAGGTGCACGGGGCGGACCTGGGCATAACCAAAATGGTGAATAACGACCAACCGGTTAGCGGCCAGAGCGTCATGTTTACCCTGACCGTGACCAACTATGGCCCCGACCCGGCCACGGGCGTGCGAGTCAGTGATGAGTTGAACTTCCGCCTGCGTTTTTCTGCATCATCCCCCAGCCAGGGCTTTTACCGCTCCGACACCGGTATTTGGCAGGTGGGCGACCTGGCAGTCGATGCCAGCGCTACCCTGACCATCCGCGCGACGGTGGTCGAAGGGGCAACCATTACCAACCTGGCTTTGATAGACCATGCTGATCAACTTGATTCCAATGTGCAAAACAACCAGGCAACAGTCGTCTTAGCCGGATCAGAGGTCTTTTCGGCAGGCGCTTGCGTGGTGGATATGGGCCTCACCACCCAGGCAGCCGGGCTCAAGCCCTACGGTTTGATCTATGACCTGGTCACCAACTACCAGGTGCCGGTTTACTGGTCCATCAACCCCGATAAGGTTAAGGATGGGGTGGATTTTAGCGTCAACGACAAGGACTACCGCGGCGGACCTTTCATTATCCCTGCGGAATGGATGCCTTATGTCCAAGATGCCATAACCCTCTGGCGCAGCCGTGGGGCAGTGATAGACTGTGACCTGCCCGAGTTTACCGCGCCAATTTACGACTACATCACCAGCTTCCCCAATTCGGTATTGGACCAAGAAAATGGGGACATTGCTGCCGACGCTTTCTATACCCCTGCGCAAATCCCCACCACTGCTTACAAGATTGGCGGTCCGGAAGACCTGGTAACCTGCGATGATGTCTACATCATGCCGCATGCTGAACCGCACCTATGGCCGAGCGAAACCAAAGACATCTTCGAGAGCTTCATAATGAATGGCGGCGCGCTCTATGGGGCCTGTCACGCGGTCAGCTCATTGGAATCACCCGATTACGGGCAGATGCCTTTCCTGAGTGATCCCGGCTTGTTGGACTGGAATAACCATGCTGACGCATCTGGCATAAAACCCTATCAATACGACCCTGATTCAGCCAATGACCCGATCATGCAGTATATCGGCCAGGTTGACGGCGCGCTGTCAGGTGGGGCAGAAGAGATCTATATGCCTGTTTTGAATGGTATTTGGCGACCTACTACCACCGTGGCAGTCTGGGACCCGAACCAGGCAGATGTGGTTGCGGGGCGCTCTCCTGGTAAAGCGGCGCTGGTGGCTTACGGGCGCGCCTACGGCGACCCGGATTATGGTCTCATCCTGTACCAGGCTTCGCATACCTTCCAGAACGGTTCCGTAGCAGAAAATACCGCGGCTGCCCGCACGATCGGCAACCTGCTTTTGGAAGTGGGCATTGAAGAACGCCCGCAAATCATAGCCAACATTCCTGACAACGTGGAAACTGGCCTGACCGAAGCGATGAGCGCCATCGTCACTGGCGGTACTCCGCCCTACAGCTATACCTGGAGCAGCACCTGCGGCGGCACCTTCTCGGACCCGAACGCGGCCGACACCACCTTTACCGCGCCCATTGTTACTACCCGCACCTCGTGTGTGATTAAACTCGTCGTGCAGGATCAATGCAACCGCATTAACTTACAGAGCAAATCGATCACTATTACCGGCGCGACCGGGCTGGAGATCGACAAATCCGTTACCCCCGAAAAGGTTGCAGAAGGCGACCTGGTAACTTATTCGATCGTGCCGGCTTACACGGGCACGCTTGGTCTGACCGATGGCCAGGTGACGGATGTAGTACCGGACTACCTTGAATTTGTCAGCGCCAATGCTGGCGGTTCCTATGATGCAAGCACCAATACCATCACCTGGAACCTGGGCAGTAACACCGCGGGTGAGGTGGGAAGGGTTATCGGAAACCCCGTAGGCGCAAGCACTGAAACAATTTATCCTGATGCGGACCTTTGGATCGACCAGAAAAACCCAAATACATATACTGGTACCCAAACGGAACTTGTCACGACCAATAATGCAAACGAGCTTTCCTACCCCCTGCTGCAGTTTCCGCTGACACTCATTCCCAGCGGCGCAACCATCAATTCTGCTTCCCTGCACCTGTATTTATCTGCACCGCGCACCAACAATACCAGCACAGTCTTCCGTATGCTAACTCCCTGGTCTGGAGCTGCTGCTACCTGGGGAGACTCGGACGGTGCGGGCACGGGGGACTGGCAGACTGCAGGCGTGTTTGGCACCTCCGATTATGCGACAGGCGTAAACTACGGCACCATTACCAACACGCCTGTTGGCTGGAAAACAGCCGACGTTGCCAGCCTGGTAGATGGCTGGGTGAATGGGGGCTGGGTAAATAATGGTGTTGTATTAATTGCAGGCGGCGGAACTGATACAGGGGATGCCAAGTTTTATAGCCGTGAATATACTGGTGAATCGCTGGATCCGTATCTGAGTGTGGGGTGGAGCCAGCCAGCCAGAACCGGCAGCATTGTTGCCGTACGACCGCAAACTTTCGTCGTCATTGGCGACGGGCAGCTCAGCGTGGAAATGAAGGTCACCACCACCTACAATACCGAGGATGTGCTGGTGACCCCACCGTCAAGTCTGACGGTTTCCGGGGGCGTGACCGCGACCCTGGTCAGCGGGCCTGAACCCGCCTCGGCGGTCATCCCAAATGGCGGCGGCAGCGTCGACTTTAATTATGTTTATCAGATCACAAGCGGTACGGTTCCGGAATCCATTACTTTCTCGGGCATTCCCAGCTCAAGCACCCCTGGCACGACCTTTGCGACCGGTACTTCCAAAGCGGTAATTGTAACGCCTGTTTTGCAGTTCCTGGCACGCGTTGTCAGCCCCCTGGACCCCAGCGTAACTACAATTAACAATACCGCGGTCATCTGTGACAGCCTTGTTTTTGCGGCTCCCAACTGCAAGCAGGACTCAGCATTGATCTGGACCTTCCCTGTGGGCGGCTCCATCGGCAACCGCATCTGGCTGGATGAGGACGGAGATGGTTTGCAGGACGCCGGTGAATCTGGCATTGCCAATGTTCAGGTGATTGCCACCTGGTATGGCCCTGACGGCGTGCCCGGCGGGGGTGATGACCAGGTCTTTACAACCTGGACGGATACTTTTGGAAACTACATCTTCAACGATCTTCCGGCTGGAGAATACAGCATTGCGGTGAATAACAACCCCCTGGCAGATGGATTGGAAGCCAACCCGACCTATGATTACGACGGCACCGACACGGCTGGTACAACAGCGGTCACACTCCTGCCAGGTGAACAATTTACGGAAGCCGATTTTGGCTACAACTGGTCACCCTCGAGCGACGTGCTTGGCAATACCGGCCTGGGCGCTCTGGGCGACCGCATCTGGGTGGATGCCGACGGTGACGGCGTGCAAGACACCAACGAACCGGGACTGTCGGGTGTGACGGTGACTCTGTATTGGGATGACGATGGCGATGGGATCTATGACACCGAGTATGCCACCACCACCACCACCGGTCCGGATGGGACTTACATCTTTGATAACCTCCCGGCAGGGGCTTACCAGGTTGTGGTTTCACCCCCCATGGGATATAGCCAGAGTTATGATCCTGACGGCACCTTGGATAACAAGACCACTTCGCCTGTCATCATCGCGCCCGGGGATGTGTTTGTAAACGCAGACTTCGGCTATCTGCCCGGAGAGGGTATGGCTGCCAGCATTGGCGATACCATCTGGCAGGATGACGATGGCGACGGCATGCAGGACACGGGAGAGTTTGGCATTGCTGGCGTCACGGTCAGCCTGATACAGGACACCAATGGCAATGGCGTCTGGGATGAGGGCGAGCCGATCATCGCCGCCACTGTCTCAGCTGCTGACGGATCTTACAGTTTCGACGGCTTGCCTGTGGGCGGCGATTACCTGGTGTGGGTCAGCGATACTGCCAACGTTTTGGCAGGTTTGGAAGCCACCTATGACGGTGACGGCACTGCCACCGCCAACATCAGCGCGGTCAGCGATCTGCCCGCGGCGGGTAATTATGACCAGAATTTTGGCTACGCTTCACCTTCACAGGTGGACTACAACGGAGTGATCGGCTCAAGCGTCTGGTATGACGCTGATGCGGACGGCATGCAGGACCCGGGTGAGGATATTCCCGGGGTGTTGATGACTCTGACCTGGTACGGGCCTGACGGCCTGCCGGGGGGCGGTGACGATATTATTTACACCACCGCTACTGATGCCAATGGAAACTACTCCTTTGGTGATCTGCCCGCCGGCAATTATGCCGTCACGGTGGACCCGAGCAATTTTGAACCGGGCATGCCAATGGACGGTCTCACCAACAGCGTCGACCCGGATGGGATGCTGAATGGCACTGCCACGGTCACGTTACCCAGCAATGGATCAGTTGACCTTGAGCAGAACTTTGGATATACCGGACCCGACCCACTGGTGAACAGCGTCAGTTCGACAATCTTTGGGGATCTGAACGGTGATGGCTACCAGGACGCGAATGAAAGTGGGGTCGCGGGCGTGATTGTCCAGCTGACCTGGTACGGACCTGACGGTGAGCCGGGCGGCGATGATGACGTGGTTTATACCACCGTCACCGATGCCAATGGTAACTACAGTTTTGAAAACTTACCGGATGGCTACTTCGAAATTACCACGGACCTGCCCTCCAACACTGGACCAGGCAAGGCTCTGGAAGGCTTGACCCCCACGGACTACGGTAACGATGCTACCAATCTCTTCTCGCTGGACCCTGATGGCAACTTTACCACTCAAGCCATCGAAGGCGCGCAGAGTATTGGCTACAGGCTTGGCGATGGAGCGGGTGACGAAGGCAACATCAGCTCAACGGTGTGGTTTGACGCCGATAACGACGGCGTGCAGGATGCGGGAGAAATTGGAATTCCGGGTGTGTTGATCACTCTCACGGATGTCACCAATACCTGGACCACCACCACAGATGACAACGGCAATTATTACTTTGCTGATCTGCCGGCGGGCACCTTCACCGTGACTGTGGACTCCAGCAACTTCATGACTGGCGGAGCGCTTTACGATCTAACAAATACCTATGATGCCACCGCACCTTACAACAGCACCTCCACAGTAACGCTGATGGACAACATGTCTGTTGTTGTTAACCAGGATTTTGGTTATTATGGCGCCGATCCTCTGCCCAACAGTGTTGCCTCTGTGGTCTTTAATGATGCGGATGGAGACGGCATGCAGGACCCGGGAGAGGCTGGTGTGCCGGGTGTGGTCGTTCAGCTTACCTGGTATGGTCCCGACGGGGTGCCAGGCGGCGACGATGATGTGATCTACACCACCGTTACTGACGCTTACGGCAATTACAGCTTCCCGGATCTTCCGGATGGTTATTTTGCCATTACAACTGATCTGCCCGCTAATACTGGTCCGGGCGGACATCTGGAAGGTTTATTCCCCACGGATATGGGCAACGACGGCAGCAGCACATTTAGCCTTGATCCAACCCATGCCTCTTCAACAGGAGTTGCTGATAATGATCAGGCTTTTGGCTATAGCCCCAGCGAACCTCAAACCAACATTGGCGTGATTGGCGACACGATCTACCTGGATCGCGATGGCGGCGACATGCCCGACACAGGTGAAGGCTTGGAAGGCGTTCGGGTTGACCTTTACGCTGCCGACGGCGTTACGCTGTTGGCAACGCGCTACACCAATGCCAATGGTAATTATTCCTTTGCCGGACTGGCTGAAGGTACCTATTATGTGAAGGTAGATACCAGTACCCTGCCTGGCGATGGCACGGGTCTGACCAATTCTTATGACCCGGATGGTGGCGCGGACAGCATGTCCATGCTGACCATCACCGCGGAAGAGCCTATGCACCTGGACCAGGACTTTGGCTACACCGCCACCACCCTCAATACCATAGAAGGCACCATCTGGAGTGACATGGACGGTGATGGTGTCTTTGAAACCGGAGAATTGGGGAGATATGCCGGGGTAACCATAGTCCTTTATGATGCTGAAGGCAACATCGTTGCGACCACTGTCACCGATGCTAATGGCTACTACAGTTTTACAGGTTTGCTGGACGGCAACTACAGTGTGGAAGTGACTGATACCGACGATGTGATCAATGGCGATTGGCACACTATTGGCCCGGATAGCCAGCCTGATCTTGCCCCTGTCAGTGTAAGTGGAGGTCAGACGGTTGAAGTCGATTTTGGCTACCACAAATTGCTGGCTTCGGTAGGCAACTTTGTTTTCCACGACTATAATAAGGACGGCATCCAGGACGCTAATGAAATGGGCATTGCGGATCTGCCTGTCAGCCTGTTGATCACTTATCCGGGTGTAGACGGTACATCGACAACCACAACCATCGTAGTCCGTACGAATGCTAGTGGATTCTATTACTTTGGTTATTTGCTTAGCGATGAGCAATACTTGGGTTCGAGCCCTGAGGTACCTGTGCACGCGCTTGAGGTGACAGTTCCTGATGGGTGGTTGGCTTCACCTGCGGATCAGGGAAGCAGTGATGAATTTGACTCGGATGGAATACTCTCGGCTGATGGCACAAAGGTAGAAGTAGTTGTGGGCTTGGATCCAAACCCCATGCTTGTACGCGGTACTGATGTGCCGACCTATGATTTCGGCTTCAATGCCAGCCCAACTGCAATTGGCAGTAATGTCGAGTTTTCAGAAGTTACAGCCAGACCTAATGCCATTTATGTTGCCTGGATCACGGATAACGAAACTAATATCTCTCCGTCAGATTCATTCGTACTATACAGAGCCGTCGGTGACGAAAAGATCTGGATTCAGGTTGATACTCAAAATGCGAACTGGAGTGGCAGTCCGCTCGGAGATACTTATGAGTATTGGGATGTTGACTACATTGCAGGGATGGAATACACCTATAAGCTTGATGTTGCTTTTATTGCGGAAGGAACACAAGTCAATAAAGAGATTCTCAGCGATACAATACTTGCTCTGCATTGGCTATACTTGCCAAGCGTGATTAAGTGATGTAGAAATTTCTTTAACCAAACAGCAGTCCAAGACCACTCTTGATTTCCATCGGGGGTGGTCTATTTTATGCAAGCTGGCAGGTGACAGCTTAGTTACCGAAGCTTAATGTACAAAAACGGACTTGGGACGAAAAGCGGGCGTAGATACTTGCCGACGAGATTCTCGAGCTAGTGATGGCTGGTTAGGCTTGTCAGATTGATGATTTTTGCGAAGTTGTCTTTGATCAACGTCTCGATTTCCTGGGCGATGACGTCATAGGGCTCTTTGGTAACATACGGGTCGGGGATGCTGAAGGCAGGGCCGGAAAGCTCGCTTAAGAGAAAAATCCGGTAACGCAAGTTAGGAAAATCAATCAGGATTGATTCCTTTTGACCCTGTTCCATTACTAAAAAGAGATCGATGGAGTCGAGATCAAGAGTTTCAATCCCCTGTGTAATGTGGGAAGATATATCAAGCTCGCGTTTGGCGGCTTCCGTGAAAGCCTCAGGAGTGGGCGGCATCAGGTCATCCACCCAAGAGCCAGCACTTTCGATGCTCCACTCTCCTGGTGTTTTTCGTACAGCCAATTCACGCTGGAATATTGCTGCTGCCAAAGGAGAGCGAAATCGGTTCCTGGTGCAAACAAAAACAATCTTAGGCAAACTTCCCTCACCAAAATTACTTAACAAAAGATTGAGATTTTCTAATCCTCACGCCGGTTCTTATTGAAGATTGAAACCAGCGGTGTCCCTGCCTGTTCATCTGATTCGTTTTCAGGGCTTGGAATGACGGATTCAGAGTGGTAGGAATAGTGACTACCATAGGGTGAATAGTAGTTATATCCACCATAATAGTAATCACGACTTCTAGGAATTTTGTTAGCAACAACACCCATCACGCTGGAACCTATGCGGCGAAGTTCTTCCATTGGACGCAGCGCAGCGATCGCCCGGGTTTGCCCTGGAATAACCACAAAAATCACACCGTCAACTTTTGAAGAAAGGATCTGAGCGTCGGATACGATCATGGGTGGGGTGTCAAAAATGATTAAATCAAAACGCTCTTCAAGATCCTTGATAGTTTGGGACATTCTCTCACTACCCAAAAGCTCCGAGGGGTTGGGGGGGATGGTTCCGCAGGTGATTATGGATAGGTTTTCAACCTGGTCATAGGTCTTGACCACATCGTCGATGCGAAGCTTGCCAGTAACCACATCGCTCAATCCTCTTCGATTCGATTTGTTAAATAGGACGTGCACCGTAGGACGGCGCATATCTGCATCGATGATGATCACATTTTTTCCGCTCTGGGCTTCAACAATGGCAAGATTTGCTGCAACAGTGGATTTTCCCTCCATTTCCCCAGAGCTGGTTACCAGCATGGTTCTGGCAGGCTTATCAACCGACGAATATTCCAGGTTGGTACGCAAGGATCGAAAAGCTTCTGCAACCGGAGAGCGCGGGTTCTTAGCGACATAAATACCAAGTGAATCCCCGTTTTGTTTTGGGTTGTTTTTCAGTTCTCCGATAAATCCAATCACCGGGGTATCCAGAATATCTTTGATTTCGTCAGGCGTTTTGAGTGTATCATCCAAAAACTCAATCAAGAAAGCGATACCAGCAGTCACAAACAGACCGATTGCAGCCGCGAGCATGGCGCTTTGGAGGGGTTTGGGTGAAATTGGAGTTGTGGGTTTGGTGGCTGTTTCCACCTGCATTACTGTTGGAGTGGATTGTGCCTTTGAGAGGCGCAGAGTCTCAAGGCTGCTGATGCTGCTGATGTAAATCTGTTGGTAAAGTTGGAGGGTGGTCTTGAGGCGGTCGAGATCAATCGAACTGGCTGCGCCTGTGTCTGGAGTTCTCCCAAGGACAACAAGTTGGGTATAGATTTCCTGGTAAAGCGCGAGGATTGGGCTAAGCTCATCAATTTTTGCCTGATCGTTGGCAAGACGGGCACGATCAACTTCTGATTGGGATAAGGGATCAATATCAGCCATGTCGAGCTTTAGGGCATTGATCTGAGATTGAACGTCGGTCATCTGAGCCTGAACGTTTTCAATCTGCTTTTGTAGAATATTAGTTGAGAGTGAGGTAATCTGGCTCTCAATAATATCAATTTGCTCTTCAGCCTGATCCACCCGGGCTTGCAAGTTGCGCTCTGCTGATTCATACTGAACGGTCTGGAGTTTTACACTTTGATCGATCAGGATTTCCACCAGTCCGTTGGCAATTACAGCCGCCTTATATGGATCGGTGTCCTTGACTGTCAGAACCACAAACTTGGTATCACCAACCTGCGAGGCAGTAGCCTGCCCTTTCATAACCGGGAAACCCAGTCGATTGGAGGCTTCATAAAGTAAATCTTCGGTAGTCAGCAGCTCTGTATAGGTGCTGATCATGTTCAGATTGTTTAAATAAGAATAGTAGTCATAGGTTGTTTGGGCTGCAGGCAGAATCACAAACCTGGCTCTTGCCTGGTAGATAGGAGTCTGGCGGCTGCTCAGGTAGTAGCCTAGCCCACCACCGATGATTGTACCTAAAACGACCAGCCAAAGCCAGCGCTTGAAGATTGAAAAGAGTTGTTTTATATCCATTCTTACCCCAGATTACCTAAACAGAATTGTTTTTCAAACCCTTAGGATACCATAAGTTGAGGAAAAGTGAAAATGGGGTTCGCGTGGAAGTTTGCAGGTCCAAAAAGCTCCTTGCGGGTTTCATGTAAGTAAACTCTAATAAGTTTCTCGGCTTCAACTATGTTAAAATAGAGCCTTATGGATGTTAAAGTTGTCGCTACCAACAAAAAAGCTCGCTTTGAGTACTTTATTCAGGAGACCTTTGAGGCTGGTTTGGCCTTGAAAGGTACTGAAATTAAGTCCATTCGACTGGGACAAATCAGCCTTCAGGAAGCGTATGTGCGAACTGATGGGAAACAGGCGTGGCTGGTTGGAGCTCATGTGGCACCTTATGAGCATGCCAGCGCAGCCCAGCATGATCCTTCGCGAGAGAGAAAGCTGCTGCTGCACAAGCGAGAAATTAAAACTCTATGGGATGCCGTGCGGATCAAGGGGATGACAATTATCCCGATAAAGGTCTACCTGAAAGCAGGAAGGGCCAAGCTGGAAATTGGGATCGCCAAAGGTAAAAAACAATACGATAAGCGCGAAACGATCAAGGAACGCGATATCGCGCGCGAAAACTCCCGCCGCTCTGGCGATTATTAAACGTCTATTCTACAGATTTTGGCGTTAAAAATCGCTATGGATATAATTTAGACTATGAACCTAAAACAAGACATCAGCAGAAGGGATTTCCTCAAGCTGTCTGGTTATGTTGCCGGCGCAGCTATGCTACCCTCGATCAATCCGACACCAGCTCTGAAAAAACAAGAGTATCCAACTGGGAAAAAACTTGGACGAGTATGCGTGGGGGAGTATCGTTCCTGGGTTGACATGAAATCGGAGCCCAACATGAACGCTCCCGCGGTCATGCGCGCCTGGCGGGATGACGTCTTTGAAATCAAGCAGGAGGTTGTGGCAAATGTGTTGGATTTTAACCGCTACAACCAGCGCTGGTATGAAACCCCCAATGGCTTCATTTACGCCCCGTTTGTGCAGCCTGTAAAGCACGTTAATAATACGTCTCTAAGCAGTCTGCCTCTCGATCAGGACGGAAAACCGGGTTTGTGGGTCGAGATTACCCAGCCCGTGGTCAACATGGAGCTAACGAAATCGTCTGCAAACGCTTCTTCCTGGATCCGTGACTCGCAGGGCCTGGCAAAGCTTTATTACAGCCAGATTTTTTGGGTTTATGATATCCGCCAGGCGAATGGCAGGACGGAATACCTTTTAGGGGAAAAGTACGGCGCTCTCCCAGACTACTATTGGGTGGATGCAGCAGCCTGCCGACCTGTGACTGCAGAGGAGGTTAGCCCAATTCATCCGGATGTCGGCGATAAACGCATTTTGGTTAACCTGCAAACTCAGACGCTCTCTTGTTTTGAAGGTTCGCATGAGGTTTACTTCTGTGACGTTTCAACTGGATACATCAAGGAAGGCAAATGGCTTACCCCTCCCGAGACCACCCCGGTCTGGCGGAAAATGATCTCTCTCCACATGAGTGCGGGAGGCGTTTCGCAATATGATTCGCCGGGTATAGCCTGGACTACGCTTTACCACTCCGATGGTCAGGCAATTCACGCGGTTTACTGGCATAACAATTTTGGCATTGCCCTCTCACATGGCTGCATCAATTGCTTGCCGGATGATGCCAAATGGATCTGGCGCTGGACGAATCCCGTGGTGGGCTACTATCCAGGCGAGCTCACAGTAACCAACGCGAGTAATTCGACCTACGTCCAGGTGATCGAAAGCTAATCGAGCGCAGCTGAAAAGCAATGGTTGATGTCTTCCTGCTCACTACCGATCCGACCAGCGACAAAGTCGGGAAAATCACAGCCTGGCTTTCAACCCTTCAGAAATCTTTTCCACACCAATTGCATCTGATCGACCTTCGTCAGCAAACTTTCTTTAAGAAGCACGAAGAAGAAATATTGATCATTCGTGTTGATGAGAAGCAGGTTGTGAATCCTGAAGATTTTAAGAGCATCAGCCTGGCTCTTGGTGAAGCCCATAAGAACGCAAATTCCCCGGATTATCGACCGGCAACTTCCAAAGATCGCCTTGAAGCGAGAGAACGATTCTCTCTGTGGTTTTCAAGGCACTACCTGGCATTGATCAATATCATCCTGGCTTTATACGTCTTCCTGCCAATCCTCGCGCCGGTAATGATGAGGCTTGGGCAGGTGGAACCAGCTAAACGCATCTATCAGCTTTATCGACCGCTTTGCCACCAACTGGCTTACCGCTCTTTTTTTCTCTTTGGAGAACAAGCTTACTATCCACAGGATGTACCGCCTGGCTCCGATAGGCTGAGCTATTCGCAAATCTCCGGAAACCCGAGCGATGACATGCAACTTGCCAGTGCCTTCATCGGTAACGAAAGCGCTGGTTACAAGATCGCTCTCTGTCAACGTGACATCGCTATTTACGGCTCACTCCTGCTTTTTGGCTTGGTTTTTGTTTTTGCGAGGAAAAAATATCAACCTTTACCCTGGTGGCTATGGATACTGCTGGCAATCGGACCGATGGGGTTGGACGGGGTCTGGCAACTTGTAAGCCAGATGCAGCTCTCTTTTCTGAGTTGGCTGCCTGTGCATGAAAGCACGCCATTTTTACGAGTTCTGACCGGGGCTACTTTTGGCTGGTTTACCGCCTGGTTTGGCTTTCCGACGGTTGAGGAGAGCGTTCGAGATGAGCGCTTGCGCTTGGAAGCCAAGGCGGCGATAGAAAGGCAGACGCGCTAAATTATGCGGCAGTTCCAGCAAGATGGACTCGTTTATTACAAGTTTGACAGCTTCGATGATGACGCGCTGGATCACGCTATTTTCACCAGAAAAGGGGGCAGCTCGAAGGGACCTTATAACAGCCTGAACCTTGGCGGCACAAATGGGGATGACCCAGTTGATGTGCTTGCCAATCACGAAAAGCTGTTCAGGGTTTTTGGGCGTCCATATTCCAGTCGTTTTGATGTGTGGCAGGTGCATGGGAAGACTATTCTGTTTGGCGATGCGCCGCGCCCACCTGAGAAAAAGCATCCTCCAGCGGACGGCATCTTTACGGGTAAGCCTGAGGTTACATTGGTCATGCGTTTTGCTGACTGTGTACCGCTTATATTCCACGATCCAGTCCAAAAAGTGGTGGGGATTGTGCACGCAGGCTGGCAGGGAACCTTGCTGCGCATCGGCGCAGAAGCTGTCAGCGCAATTGGTAAGCGTTATGGATCCCTGGCATCTGATCTGCGGGTGGGGTTAGGGCCTTCCATCTGCGGCAAGTGCTACCAGGTGGGGGAGGAAGTGCGTCAGCAGTTCCTGAAAGCCTGGGGTAATAAAGCGGACCAATTTTTTGCGAAAGAGAAGACCAGTCTTTTCCTGGATCTGTGGGGGGCAAATGAATGGGTATTGCGGCAGGCAGGCGTGGAACAAATTGAAAACTCAGGCTTCTGCACCGCTGAAAATCTGGATGAGTGGTATTCTTACCGAAGGGAGAAAGGCATCACCGGTCGGTTTGCAGTGGTGATCGCCTTAAAGTGAGATGGCTGAAAACAACGCTGAACTGGTTCAGACAATCAAGGAACGGCTTGAAATCATAGAAGCCAAGGTCACTCCTGCGGCTGAAAAGAGCGGCAGGTGTTTGAGCGATGTTTTGATATTGGCAGTGAGCAAGCGGCAGCCTGTCAGCGTGATTGAAGCAGGATATGCCTGTGGTTTGCGATCCTTTGGTGAGAATTATGCCGAAGAAGCAGTTGAGAAGATACACCAACTTGCTCATCTTGATGAAATCTGCTGGGAAATGATTGGTCACGTGCAAAGCCGCAAATCTACATCAGTTGCCGCGAACTTTTCGCGGGTGCATTCACTGGACACCTTGAAACTGGCGCGCAGGCTGGACGCTGCCCGATCAAGCCAGGATTCACCTCAACCATTGGAGGTTTTCCTGGAACTCAACGTCAGCGGCGAATCTTCAAAAGAGGGTCTGCCAGCCTGGAAAAACGATCAATGGGAAGACTTGCTCCCGGTCATCAACGAAATCCTGAGTCTTAGGCACCTCGGTCTGACTGGTCTGATGACGATGCCGCCCTTGTTCGAAAATCCAGAACTCAGCCGGCCGTTCTTCCAGCGCTTACGCCAAGCGCGAGATTATCTAAACCGGCAAATACCGGGTTTAAAATTGACTGAGCTTTCCATGGGCACATCGGCTGACTATTCCGTTGCCGTTGAGGAAGGCGCTACCATCATCCGCATCGGAACGGCGCTGCTCGGACCGCGGATCTACTCACTGGAAAATTAATATGGAATTTTTAATCAGTTTCGTTTTACTACTGTTACAGGGAATGCGGATCTTTCTAGTACTTGGCACGCTTCTGCCTTACATTCTGCCTGCGGATAATGCTCTCCGATTGGGAATCGCGCGCATTATTGACCCAGTCCTGCGGCCTTTGCGCAAGCTGATCAAACCGATCTCCGGTTTTGATTTCACACCCCTTGCGCTCTACATGCTGTTGATTTTGATTGAGTCTCTCATCAAGCGATTTTTAGTTCCCCTGGTGCTCAAATAATCAGGGTTTATACAGAATTCTGCCGCAGTTTTTGCAGTAGGCAATCACGTTAGGCGACTTGGCTGCCTGGATGTCTGCAGGAGGCACTGTCACGCCGCAGGCGCCGCAGGTGTCATCGTTGACTTCGGCAACGGCTCTGCCGGCTTTGCTCTTCAGAAGCGTGCGGTAGATCATAAAGGTCTCTTTATCCAATTGCTCAATTAAGGCCTGTCTCTGGGCATCTACCTTGGGTATCTCAGACTCAATTTTGTGTTTTTCGCCAAGCAGCAGAGAGTTTTGGGATGCTTTTCGATCCAACACCTGCTGAAGTTCCTTTTCAGCGGCGTGTAAGGCGGCTGTGGTCTCCTCGTGCGCCATCATCGCCTGCAGTTGTTCATCTTCGAGTTTTGCGATTGTTCGAGCCAGTGCCTGAGTTTCGGCTTGGAGGTCTTGCAACTCTTTCGGGTTGCGGACCTTGCCGGAGAAAAGATTTGACTGGGTTAGGTCACGCTTGAGCTTCTTTTCTTTGACTTGGTCAGCTAAACCCTTTAAGACGGACTCGGCAGATTGGTTGATCCCCTGAGCTTCTACCAGCTTGGCTTTAGCCTGGCTCACTTCCTTATCGGCAGCAATGATGCGGTCTATCTCCTTCAAGCGGGCGTTTATTTTCATCCGAAGTGTGTCCTGGGCTTGAAGGCGAAATAGGGTGAAGGAAGTGTTCATGGCTGCTCCAGTTAATGCGGATATGCAAGTATTGTAACATTCAAACCAGTCGTGTCGCGTTCATTGACATGTCGCATTGAGGTGTCGGTCTTGAGGTGTCGCTCATTGACAAGACACTTCCGTGTTGTATAATACATAATATTCGAACTTTCGGAAAAGGAGAACTAAAATGGAAATTCAATCTCAAAATAAACTTTCAGATTTGTGGTGGATAGTTTTATTGGAGGGAATCGCCACGGTTATTTTAGGGTTGTTACTCATAACCCAGCCTGTAAGTACAACCGGAGTGATTGTCATGTTCATAGGCATTTACTGGCTTATTGAGGGGATCCTTTCAATCGTCCGAATTTTTACCAAACCCGGAAAAGCGCCATGGTTTTGGTCCCTGATAATTGGCATTTTAGGTATCGTAGCAGGTATCGCTGTGTTGGGGCGCCCTTTGTTTTTTTCAACAATAATATCTGCAACTTTTACAACGATAATTGCTATCATTGGTATTGCAATGGGTATAATGGAAATCGCTCGGGGAGTTCAAGGGGATGGCATTGGCGCTGTAATTTATGGCATCTTGAGCATTTTGATAGGAATTTGGTTATTGCTTAACCCACTTGCAGGTGCCATTGTTTTACCAAGCATATTAGGCATCTTTGGATTAATTGGTGGAGGGTTCCTTGTTTACTTTGCCATTAGGGTTCGTAGTGAGATTAAAAAGGCTGAGTCTTAAACACATAAACTTTTTGCCTTTCAAGGCTGATCTCAATAATTAATCGTTGCTTTATAAGAGAGGGCTTCTTATAGCCCTCTTTTAATTACATAATGCTTTTCGGTGGCAAAAACCCAAAATATATAAAAAATCAAAATTCAAAACATCCGTTATGTGGGTAATACTTGATTGCTAAAAACCTCTAAGACCCAGCACGGTTTGAGATAACTAAAGCTTAATAGGATTATGTTTTGGGCTGACAAGGGAAATTGGGCTCAGTTTTCGTTGATGCATGGTATCCTGGGGGCAGGCTACGCCCTCAGGAGACGAGCGGTTTTAGGGGGAACATAGGTGCATAGCTGAATTTTAGAGGCTTGACGTTCCGTTGACGTTCCGTTCTGTTCCGTTCAATTAGTACTCAGCCTGTTATGTTATAATTGCGTTCATTATTCTCAAGGAATATTGGACGGAGAACAAACATTGGCTTTCTTTAACCCTATAAAATGGCTGCTTGGGTTACTTTCACAAGACCTGGGAATTGACCTTGGCACTGCTAACACATTGGTCAATGTCCGGGGCAAGGGCATCGTCATTAACGAACCTTCCTGGGTTGCGATCGATAAACGCACCCGTGAACCGCTGAAGATCGGAGCTGCCGCGAAGGCAATGGTGGGGCGTACCCCAGCCAATATGGTCACACTCAGACCGCTGCGCGATGGAGTGATTTCGGAATATGACATCACCCAGGCGCTGCTTGAGTACTTTATCAGCAAAGCTCACGAAAACAGCATCGTGCTTTTCCCGCATTCGCGGGTTGTCATTGGCATTCCCTCTGGTGCAACGGAAGTAGAAAAACGTGCGGTTTATGATGCCGCTATGTCCGCAGGGGCGCGGGAAACATACATGATTCTTGAACCTGCCGCGGCAGCAATTGGGGCTGGTCTGCCCATTGATGTGGACTCTGGCAACATGGTTGTCGATATCGGCGGGGGTACCACTGAGGTGGCTGTGATCAGCACCGGCGGTATTGTCATCTCCCGTTCTCTGCGGGTAGCAGGGGATGAATTGGATCAGGATATCATCGAGTATATCCGCGGTAAATACAACTTGTTCATTGGCGAACAGATGGCAGAAAAGGTGAAAATCGCGATTGGTTCCGCTTACCCGCTCAAGGAAGAGAAGACGGTCGATGTGCGCGGACGCAATCTGATCACTGGTCTGCCTGAAGCAATCGAAATCTCGTCAATTGAGATCCGCGAAGCGCTTTCCCCCTCAGTTCAGGTGATCGTGGATACTATCAAGGATGCCTTGGACGAATCCCCCCCCGAGATTCTCTCGGATCTGATGGATAACGGCATTTGCCTGGCGGGAGGAACCGCCCAACTTCAAGGTTTGGCTGAGCGTCTTTCGAATGAGATCCACGTGAGAGTATGGGTGGCGGAAGACCCCATGACTTGTGTGGCGCGCGGCTGTGGAATGGTGTTGGACGACATGGAACTATACGAAAATTTACTCGTTGGCATCGAACGGGATCCTTACACGAATTCGCAAGGTTGAATTTCCTTGCGATCTGGATAGACCAGATCCGATATGCGCAATCTATTTTCTGCAAAAAATCTACGGAACCTGATTTTAATTATCGTGATAGTCGGCGTGCTTGTGCTGGCGATCTCAGGTTATCTGACGCCGATTTTTAGCGTTTCTGTCAGCCCGTTGATTTCTGCTCAGAGCTGGATTTCTGAACGTTACCTGGCATTCAGCGACTTCTTTGGCTCCCCCCGTGATATGGCAACCCTGCGTGAAGAGAATATGGTGCTGCGAAATGAGGTGGCACAGCTTCAAAGCGAGATCATCGCCCTGCAGGAAAACCTGGCTCAGGCTGAAATTCTCTATACTTTATTGGATTTTGCCCGTAACAATCCAGACCATCAGTATGTGGCTGCGACGGTAATCGGGCGGGAGATCAGCCCCTACTTGCAGTATATCGTTATTGACAAGGGCTCTAATGATGGCATACGTTTTGGCATGCCGGTGGTAACCCAGCAGGGTCTGGTGGGGCGGATCGATGCAGTCATTTCAGATGCCGCGCGGATTCAGTTAATAACGGATGCTGGTTCGGTCGTCAATGTGCGTCTGAAGAATGCTAACGTTGAAGGACAGGTTCGTGGTTCTATTACTGGGGAAGTCAGCCTCGATATGGTGCCGATTGATTCAAAGGTGGACATTGGTGAGGTTATTCTTACGTCTGGTTTGGGAGGAACTTATCCGCCAAACATCTTTGTGGGTCAGGTGCTTTCGTTGCAGTCGCGTCAGAACGCGCTGTTTCAGACAGGTTCTGTCCAAGCCATTGTTGATTTTTCAACTCTAGGTGCGGTGCTGGTCATTACCAATTTTGACGCTGTCGATATTTCACCGTTAGTACCCTGAGGTTTGCCTGTGTTAATTTATCTGGTATATGGAATGAGTTTTGTGCTTGCTATGATGCTCCAATACGGAGTATTTAGCAGGTGGATGATCCTTTCGGGCAGTCCTGATTTGGTGCTCTTGCTGATTATTGCACTTTGCTTGCATCAAAAACACAAAAGATTCTGGATCCTGATTCTGATTATGGGTGGAGTTGTCGGACTTGTTTCCGCTTTACCCTATTTCGTGCCAATGTTGGTCTACATGGCAGTTTATCTTGTGTCCCTGACTTTGAAACAGCGAGTATGGCAGACACCGCTGTTGGGGATGTTCCTGCTCACTTTTAGCGCAACCATCCTGGAGCATCTGCTATCGATTGCTACTCTGTTTGTCCTGCGAATTCCATTCGTATTTTCTGAGGCACTCGTAAATGTGGTCCTGCCGGCCGTATTTCTTAACATGTTCTTAGCAATCCCTGTGCACGCCATGGTAAGGGAATTGAGTATGTGGCTGTATCCACAAGGAGCCCAAGTATGAATAACGGTAATTATGAAAAACCGACAATCGATCTCAAGCGTTTTCGCTGGATTTATCTGATCATTGCGGTGGTGTTTATCTATTACATCGCAGTACTTTTTAACTATCAGATTCTTAATGGCGAGGAGTATATCGCGCAGGCGGAAGACAATCGCACCCGGGTCATCAGTATCCCAACGGAAAGAGGGATGATCTTCGACCGAAATGGCATTGTTTTGGCTCGCAATGTGGCGCAATACAACGTTACAGTGACGCCGGCCAATTTGCCAGACTCAGAGGGAAAAATCCGAGAGATTTTTGACCAGTTAAGCGTTCTGATTGATATTCCTGTCAGTCAGGGTGAGGTCAACGATCAGACAGCAGGTGCCTTTACACCTTGCTACACCACCTTGGGCATTGAACAGGTGGTAGAAATTGCCGACAGTTTGTGGCCTTTTCAGGCAACCCGCCTGAAATGTAATATCGATAAAGAAACGGCAATGATTATCCGGGAAAAAAGCGTAAACTGGCCTGGCATTGATGTGGAAATTGAACAGATCCGAGAATACCCAACCGGCGATCAAACCGCGGAAATCATTGGGTTTCTCGGACCGATCCCGGAAGTGCTGTTGGACTACTACACTGACTTAGGTTTCGTCTCAGGGCGGGATAAAGTTGGCTACATGGGCATCGAAAACTCGATGCAGGATGTTCTTGCTGGCACCAATGGACGTCGCGTGGTGGAGGTGACGGTGGGTGGTGAGATCGTGCGGGACATCGAAGAGCCTGTGGACCCTGTGCCTGGCGAAAATGTTTATCTCTCGATCGACTATCGTTTGCAGCAAGCAGCACACGCAGCATTGGTGAACGAGCTCGATTTTTGGAATGAGCGCTACATGCTCTGGCAAAATGAGATCCTGAGCACTATGGGAGTTGTGGTGGCGATGGATGCCAAGACAGGCGAGATCCTGGCGATGGTGTCTTATCCGGGCTACGAAAATAACCGCATGGCTCAGTTCATCCCGAGTTACTATTATGAGCAGCTCAGTATTGACGAACACAAACCTTTGCTCAACAAAGCTATAAGTTCCGAATTGCCGCCCGGCTCCGTTTACAAGATGGTCTCTGCCCTGGGGGTCCTTAACGAAGATGTGGTCACGCCTTATCAGACGATTGAAGACCCGGGTATGATTACCCTCCGCCAGCAATTTTATGAAACCGATATTGGTACTTTGCAAAACTATTACTGCTGGGATCGTGCCGGGCACGGCCAGGTGGATTATTTGCACGGTATTTCTTATTCCTGTAACGTGTATTGGTATAAGGTGGGCGGCGGCTATGAAGGTGAAGTGGATGGGGGCGGATTGGGCATTTGGCGCATGGATGAGTACGCGGCGGCGCTCGGCTACGGTCAAACGACCGGACTTGAATTGCCAGGTGAGGCAGATGGATTGCTGCCCAACCCCACATGGAAACGTCTGAACATTGGCGAAAACTGGGCAACCGGCGACACCTACCTGGCGGCAGTCGGGCAGGGTTACGTGTTGGCAACGCCAGTGCAGGTGTTGAATTCGATTAATACCATCGTCAATGACGGAAAGCACTATAAACTGACCATCATCGACAGAATCACCGATTTTGACGGTAATGTCACTTATGAATCAGAGCCAGAAATCCTTTGGGACATCACTAAAGACCCAATGATTGCTACCTATGAAGGCAATAATCGCACCAACGAACTCAAAGTGGTAGAGCAGTGGGTGATTGATCTTGCCAAACAGGGTATGGAGATGGTGACAAGGGATGACGGAACTGCCTGGTATGAATTCCAGGATAATCCCTGGAAAGTGGCTGGCAAGACCGGTACCGCCGAGTTCTGTGATGACTGGGCAAACCGAGAGGGACTTTGCATACCAGGGTCATGGCCGGCGCATGCCTGGTTCGTGGGCTACGCGCCATATGATGATCCGGAAATTGTCGTGGCTGCCTTTGTCTACCACGGTGCTGAAGGTTCAACAGTTGCTGCTCCTATTGCCAAATTCACGATCGATGCGTATTTCCAATTGAAACAGGTCGATCAGGATCTGCAGCAAAACGATTACGCTCCGGTAATACAATAGGTTGACATTCGTGGAAGAGATAAGTGTTCGCGGAATAAAAGGTGGGGTTTTGATCGGTTTGCCCGAGAAAGCCTGGTATCTGCAGAAAGATATGTTGATCTCGCGCATCCAGACCCAGGAGCGCTTTTTTAAAGGCGGACGGATAGCCCTGGACGTTGGCGGCGCGGATTGGTCGCAAGACCAGCTTTTTAAGCTCTTACGCGATTTATCTGATGAAGGAGTCTGCTTGTGGGCAGTTCTAACTACCTCAGAAACAACCCTGGCTTCTGCTCAGAGTTTTGAACTCCAAACCAGTATTTCAGCGCAAAACACAACTGGAAAGCCCGAAAACCCGCAATCATCAGAGGATGAGCATGGAGTTGAGTGGCACATTAAACCCTTGGAAAAGGGCGAAAAAGTGGCTTTTAGGGCAAATGGCGTGGTGATTGGCGATGTGCCTGAAGGAGCGGAAGTCATAGCCTTTGGCAGTCTCGTTGTTTGGGGAACAGTAAGAGGATCTGTGAAAGCTGGATGCGGTGGGGATCAACTTTCGCGAGTGTGTGTTTTGCGATATGCTGGTACCGGACTAAGCTTATGTGGTCAAATGGTGGAAGTTCCTAAAAAATTGTTCAACGCATCAGCGCTCGAAATCAGGTATGATTCGGGTGCCATCCAATTGCAGGAACAAGTGGCGAGGAAGTTTAAAATCTTATGAACACGCGTGAGATCTGGAAACGGTTTGACATCCCGCTTTTTGCGGTGGTGTTGCTGCTGTGTGTCTTTGGCGTGGCTTTGATTTCGTCGGCTATTGCCGGTAACCCCACACTGGTGGACCATCCAAGACGCCAGGCAACCTTCCTGATCATCGGTTTGGTGATCTTGTTTTTAAGCGCCTCGTTTGATTACCACATCTGGAAGACGCTCAGCAGACCCTTTTATGTGGTAGTGGCGTTGCTGCTGCTATTGGTGTTTGTGTTTGGTGGGGCGAGGTTTGGCGCTGCCAGGTGGCTGGAGACTGGTCTTGTGACGATCCAGCCAGCCGAGCTGGCGAAAATCGCCATCATCCTTTCACTTTCCAGCTTTTTTTCGAATAACATTGACCGCATCAATAATTGGATGACCATTGGCAGGAGTCTGGCTCTGACATTCGGCATTGTCCTTTGGATTCTGCTTCAGCCTAACCTAAGCACCAGCATCGTGATTTTCGTCACCTGGGCAACCATGCTATGGATCAGCGGATTGAAAACGAAATATATCCTGATCATGGTTGGCGCAGCTGTGCTCTTCATTGGAATTTCATTTCTGCTTGATTTTCCTTACCTGGCGGATTACCAAAAAGCCCGCATCACCACTTTCATCTCTCCAGATGAGGATGCGCGATATGGAGACACCTACAATGTTGACCAGGCGCTTATCAGCATCGGCTCGGGAGGATGGTTTGGCAAGGGTTATGGACAGGGCTCACAAGTGCAGCTTCGTTTCCTGAAGATTCGACACAACGACTTCATCTTTTCTGTGCTGGCGCATGAGTTTGGCTTTGTTGGGACGGTTCTTGTTTTGGCGGCACTGATTTTCGTAATTGTACGCTGTTTCAAGGTGGCGCAAAACGCGCCGGATGCCTATGGCTCGCTGATTGCCTATGGTTTTGGCGTGTTGATGGGATTTCAGACGATTGTGAATGTGGGGGTGAACTTAAGGTTGCTGCCTGTGACGGGGCTGACCTTGCCTTTCATCAGCTATGGGGGCAGCTCGCTCGTTTCAATGCTGCTGGGAATTGGGCTGGTTGAGAACATCAAAATGCGCAGCCAGGACAAAGAATCCCGGGAAGAACCCTTGTAAGAAAAAGCAGGAATGTGGTAATATTGGCATTCGTTAGTGGGGGCTCGTCTAATGGCAGGACAGCAGACTCTGAATCTGTATGTAGAGGTTCGACTCCTTTGCCCCCAGCCTGAGATTTACGAGAGAACCGTCATTAATAGTGGCGGTTCTTTTGTTTAATGGTACGGGCGACGCATGCGTCGTCGCTATGTTGGCTGCATGCCGTGCCTGCCGAGTGAAAATATGCGATGAGTGTTTGCGGTGGGAGCAAGCCCCCACCGTACGAGCAAGCCCCCACCATATGGGTATGCCCCCACCGTGCAGTTAAGCCACACCGTACGGATGGGCCTTGGTCCATCCGCCTTGTCCCTGATATAGAAGTATTAGCGTTGGAAGACCAGGCGGTGAAAAGCCTCAATTGGTCGGGAGATTGACGCGTTTTGTTGGGTGGAGTATCCATTGGCGGAATGCGCAAGAGAGGCGCATTCCGCCCTACGACCATCTTACGGGGAATGATTTGAATTTTTTGTAGGTCGGAATGAGACTGTCACAGAATGTTGGCATGGCATGAGCCTGGCGCAGTCTCACTCCGACGCTTTTGGTAGGCAGCGTATCCATTGGTGGAGTGGTAAAGAGAGGCGCATTCCGCCACACGACCATCTTACGGGGAATGATATGAATTTTTTGTAGGTAGGAATGAGACTGTCCCAGAATTTTGGCATGGCATGAGCCAGGCGCAGTCTCACTCCGACGCTTTTGGTAGGCAGCGTATCCATTGGCGGAGTGCGCAAAAGAGGCGCATTCCGCCCTACGACCAGCGCTTTTTTTGGCGGAGTGGTAAAGAGAGGCGCATTCCGCCACACGACCAGCGCTTTTTTTAGCGGAGTGGTGAAGAGAGGCGCATTCCGCCACACGGCAGAAAGGGTCTCCACTGGCGGAGTGCGCAAAAAAGGTGCATTCCACCACACGGCAGAAAGGGTCCTCACTGGCGGAGTGCGCAAGAAAGGCGCATTCCGCCCTACGACCCGCGCTTTTTTTGGCGGAGTGGTGAAGAGAGTCGTATTCCGCCCTTACAATGAATTCATTTGAGGGATTATGAGGAAAATAATTTTGGTCCAGGAGCATCGTATAGTCGGGTTGAAAGACGCAACCCGACCTACAACTAAAGGGTTATAATTAACTCAACATAACTAAAGGAAACCCATGAAAATTAACAAAATTTTGGTCGTTATTCTGGCACTGTTCATTCCCTTCATCATCCTGATGGGTGGGGTGAGGCTGATTATGAACCCGGCATTCGCCGAGTTCGAGTATGACCGCGCAGGCTTCCCGCTTGACCCCTACGGCATGGAAACTCGCGAGCGCAAGCAGTGGGCGGGCTATTCCATCCGCTATCTTACCAACAGTGAGCCGATTGACTACCTTGGCAACCTGCAGAACTTTCAAGGTCAAAAGATTTTTACCGAATCTGAGCTTTCGCATATGGTGGATGTAAAAGAGGTTGTTCAGGGTGCTCTGCTTGCCTGGTATATCATCATCGGACTGAGCGTGGCAATTCTCGGCTGGTTTTTGATCATGGGGCAATGGAGCTTGCTGCGGCAGGCATTTCAGGCTGGCGGTTGGGTGACTTTAGGCTTTATTGGCGCGCTGTTAATCTTCTTGCTGGTGAGTTTCGATACCCTCTTTGACCGTTTTCACCGGCTCTTTTTTGCGGATGGCACCTGGCTGTTCGATCAATCCAGCACACTCATTCGCCTGTTTCCCTTCGTGTTCTGGCGGGATGCTTTTGCGCTGGTTCTGATTTTTGCACTGGTTGTTGGGATCCTGCTGGTGTTATTGACACGCAAGCGCAAGTCGAAGACTGTTGCTTAAGCAAAAAGACCCCCGTTTTCGGGGGTCTTTTTTTGATCATAGAAATTAGACAACGGGTGGGTTTTCCGGGTCAAGGCTGGGATCGAAGATGTGGAAGTTGTCCATATTGAAGACAACCCGCATCTTTTCACCATATTCGGCCTTAGTGCGGGGATCAACGCGAGCGATGAAACTATGATCGCCGTTGACCAGGTAAAGGAAGATTTCATTACCCATCAACTCGGTTACATCGATGGTTACATCCACCGGTTCGGCAATGATGCCGGGAGGGGCAAATTCGGGATTGTGAATATCTTCAGGACGAATACCGAATATGATGTCCTTGCCAATGACGCTTTCGTAGTGGGGAATATTGTGATCCGGGACACGGAGACGGAAGGAGCCCATGTCCACGAACATTACGCCTTCTTCAATATAGACCTTGCCATTGAAGAAGTTCATGGCAGGAGAGCCAATGAAGCCGGCAACGAAGAGGTTTGCTGGTTGATCGTAGAGCACCTGCGGCGTATCGAGCTGCTGCAGTCTGCCCTTGTTCATGACGGCAATCCGGGACGCCATGGTCATAGCTTCTGTCTGGTCATGGGTGACATAGATGAAGGTGGTCTCAAGGCGCTTGTGGAGCTTGGAAAGCTCAGCGCGGGTTTGGACGCGAAGTTTCGCGTCAAGGTTTGAGAGGGGCTCATCGAAGAGGAAAACCTTTGGCTCGCGCACAATAGCACGCCCAACAGCCACACGCTGACGCTGACCGCCAGAGAGTTCCTTGGGCTTGCGCTTAAGCAGGCCTTCGATACCGAGGATCTGAGCTGCCTCTTTGACACGCCGATCGATGTCGGCTTTGTCGAATTTACGCAGTTTCAAGCCAAATGCCATGTTGTCGTAGACAGACATGTGTGGGTAGAGGGCATAGCTCTGGAAAACCATAGCGATGTCGCGATCTTTGGGGGCAATGTCGTTGACGACCTGGTCGCCAATGAGCACTTCACCCTCTGAGATTTCTTCCAAACCAGCGAGACAGCGCAGGGCTGTCGTCTTGCCGCAGCCGGAAGGGCCAACAAGGACTAAGAACTCTTGATCTTCGATTGCAAGACTTAGATCTTGCACGGCGACTACGTCACCAAAACGTTTCCAAACATGATCGTACGTAACACTTGCCATAAGAATTTCCTCCAATCTTGAACGAGTATAGTGACATCATTATACGTCAATAATTTGGAAAATAGTAGGTTTTCAAAGACGAATTTTCGAAGGAACTCTCAAAACAAAAAGAAAATGAAAAGCACCTGCTCATTGGCAGGTGCTTTTTTGGTTCCCAGAGCAATCAGCAATCCAGATAGCGCTCAATTTCGATCGGGATCGGGCGGGTCAGAATGTCAATCGCCTCTTTGCGAAGCGTTTTCACCCAAAAACTGATGAACTCTTCTGAGAATACGCCGGAGTTGGTCAGGAAGTCGTGGTCTTTTTCAAGGGCGTCCAGGGCTTCGTTGAGCGAGAAGGGGACTTTCTTGATGCGTTTTTGTTCGGATTCCGGCCAGGCCAGTACGTCGTCATCAAAAGGCCCATAGCCTGCTTCACGTGGGTCAACTTTTCGGGCAATTCCGTCAAGTCCTGCCAGCAGCATGGCAGGGATTGCCAGATAGGGGTTGCAGGTGCCATCCGGTGTGCGATATTCAACCCGCACTTCACTCGGGTCAGTGGCATACTTGGGGGCACGGACAGCGGCATTGCGATCGCCCTTACCAAAGAAGCAGCTGGTGGGAGCTTCAAAACCTGGAGCAAGGCGCTTGAAGGAGTTGGTTGAGGGATTTGTGAGAGCGCAAAGAGCCGCGGCGTGGTCAAGAATTCCGCCCACGTAATACAAAGCTGTTTCGCTCAGATTGGCATAGCCTCTGGCATCGTAGAAAACATTGAGACCATCTTTGAACAGGAGTTGATGGAAGTGCATGCCGCTGCCTGCAGCGCCGAAAAAAGGTTTTGGCATAAAGGTGATAGTTTTGCCCTCACCATAAGCCAGGTTCTTCGCCAGGTACTTGACCATCATGGAGCCATCGGTGGATTTGAAAATGTCCTGAAGAGGGGGTTCAATTTCGCCATGTCCCGGGCCACCGGCTTCGTGGTGGTGGTATTTTACTTTGTAACCGAAATCTTCCATCATCAGCGAAATTTCATTGCGCAGATCCTGGTTCTGATCGCCCGGAGCAATTTGATGATATCCCCGGTGATTGGAAACCAGGTAGCCATTGGTGGTGGGGTTCTCGATCCAATCGGATTCGTATGAGACGATGGAATAAGAGCTGGCATTCAGGCGGTTATCGTAGCTGACTTCATCCAGGATAAAGAATTCGTATTCCGGTCCCCAGACAGAACGATCGGCAACGCCGGTCTTTTTCAGATAAGCCTCAGCCTTGGCCACAATCTGGCGTGGATCAAAATCAAAGCGCGCTTTACTATCGGCTTCGTAGATATCCGCCAGGAAGGAGAGAGTTGGGCGCTTGAAAAATGGATCCATAAAGGCGGTTGAAAGGTCAGGAATGAGAATCATATCTCCTGATGTGACGGGTTTAAAGCCAACGGCAGACCCATCAAAGCCAATACCATCCCGCATCATTTGCGGCGTAAAAGACTCAGCCGATAGCGAAACATGGTGCCAACGACCAAAGAGGTCGCCCCATTTGAGGTCAATTATACGTACCTCATTGTCCTTAATGAATTTCGATGCCTCTCCAAAATCTTGAAACATTACCAAGCTCCTTTTTTGTTTTTTTTCTGTTTTACCTCTCAGGTCGAGCATTAAGTGAGTAGTCTGAGGGCAGATTTATTTTACCAGTATCCTGCCCGGAACCACAGGCTGTGGGGTTCTGCTTTGCCGTGAATTGCCCGATTTTGGGAAAGCAAAAACGACCTGAAGGTTCAGGCCGTTTTATTTGGATGATTGGTTGATGTTAGCTGATTTTCTCGAATTGATCCTTGCCAACGCCGCAATCGGGGCAGACCCAATCTTCGGGCAAGTCTTCAAAAGATGTGCCAGGTTCGATCCCGGCGGTGGGGTCACCGATGGCTGGATCGTAGATGTAACCACAGGCGATGCATTCGTATTTGTCCATTTTTCTCCTTGAAAGCTTATACTAAATTTACAGGAATCACTGCTCCTGCTTTGACACATAGTATTATACATCAGCTTAAAGGCACGCGGTTTGAAAAAACGATAATGTAAAAACGATAAACTGTTAAACGATAAACTTTATAAATATCTAATACCAAAAGGAACTGAAATGACCGATTTCAATGCGTTGATAAATTCTTTGCCAGGGATGGTGGATGCTGAAGATATAAAAGATTTGAATGGGCGGATCCAATTCAGCCTGACTGGGCAAGGTGGGGGCGAGTGGGGTGTGGTGTTGGACGACGGCAAGGTGAGCGTCAACCAGGGCATGATGACAGAATCCCAGTTGACAGTGAAAACCAGCACCGAAATTGCTGAGAAATTGCTAAGCGGCAAGCTGAACCCCATGATGGCATTCATGACCGGCAAGATAAAGATTACTGGTGATGTGGCTTTGGGAATGAAGTTGTTAAATCTGCTGAAACAGTAGTTTAAGGCAGCAAACCCCATTCCGGGTCGAACAGGTCATCTTCCATCATGTCGGGGGTCCAGGGTTCGACGCCAAACTCCATGCTCGTTGGAACGCCGAGAGTCTTTTCGACTTTATTGCGGGTTTCTTCAAGCATTGCGGGGCCGTAGGGGCAATAGGGTGTAGTCAGGATCATGCGAACATAGGCTCCCTGTTCGGTCAGTGTGATTTCCCGAACCAGACCAAGCTCAATAATAGAATATCCCAATTCAGGATCGGTGATGCCAGATAATGCTTCTATCAAATCGTTATATTTTTCTGGATCAGTTTTTTGGATTTCCCAGGTAAACTTTGCTTCATTTTCCATCAAGGACCTCGTAAGTGTATGTGCAGCCAGGGTCACCAAGCAAAATGCAGGTGTCGTGCTTGAGCGGATGTTGGATGAGGGATTCTAACAGAGCGTGGTTGATTGTACAAACTTCGGGATGTTTTTGTCCAAGGTGATGGACAGGGCAGTGATGCGTGGTGAGTACAAGGCTTTCTTCTGATTTGGTCCAGGAAAAAACAAAACCATCCCGAGTGAGACTTTCGGTAGCTTCTTCCAGAATTTGTTCAGGGTTCTCAGAACTGATAGAGCTGGTGTAAGCTTCGGCGAGGTCTCTGCCCAGTTGTTTTAACAGCTCCAGGAAAGCTTCAAGCCCAAGGAAATGTTTCATGGTGGTCAGGGCTTGATCCGTTAACCTGAAGTAATCGGTTGGGGCAATTTGAAAACCTTTTTCGGTCAGGCAATAGACGAAGCGTGGTCTGCCAACGCCATGGCGTTCTTCTGACGCGGAAACCAGCCCCTCCGCTTCCAATTTGATCAGGTGATGGCGAACAGAAATCTCACTGATTCCAAGCTTTTCCGAAAGCTGTGTGATCGTAGCTTTTCGCAGCAAGAGGACCTGGTTTAGGACACTATCTTTTGTATATTTCATCTTACTGGATATTATATGGTAAGTTGGCAGGAAGGTATCCTATATATTTTGTAATTGCCAAGAAAATTTTTCAAGTGTCATTAGCTATGCTATAATATTCAAAATTCTACGAAGCGATCTAAGGAGATGAACATGCCAAAAATCGAGGATATTGAGGGAATTGGACCCGTATACGCGAAGAAGTTGTCTGATGTCGGCGTCAAGACAGTTGCTCAATTGCTGAAAGTTGGTGCTGGTGCCAAGGGTCGGGATGAACTGGCTGAAAAAGCTGGCATCGATCGCAAACTTATCCTGGAATGGGTAAACCATGCCGATCTTTATCGGATCAAGGGAGTTGGTCAGGAGTATTCGGATCTGCTCGAGGAAGCCGGCGTTGACACTGTGGTGGAACTTGCCACCCGTAATCCTGAGAATTTGTATGCCAAAATCCAGGAAGTGAACGAAGCCAAGAAGCTGGTTCGCCGTCCACCAAGCGCCAAGATGGTTGCTGACTGGGTGCATCAAGCAAAAGATCTGCCAAGGGTCGTCACTCACTAAACCCTGGTCTTAGTTTTCTGCAAACCTTATAAAAGGTTTATTAAAAATGCCTCTCATGCTTTGCATAAGAGGCGTTTTTGAACAAAATTGCGATTGTGCAACAAGGGCTCGATTGTTTTGAGCCTGGTGGTAAGATTATCAAAAGAGGATCAAGGGCACAAAAGGAGACGGTCGAGATGTCATTACTGCATGATTTTGTGGAAAAGAAACACTGCATTTTTATCGAAGAAGCAGCGGATTGGCGCGAGGCTATCAGAATCGGATGCAAACCATTACTGGCAGACGGCACGATCGACGAGCGATACCAGGAAAAAGTAATTCAGAATGTTGAAGAATTTGGTTTTTATATCGTTCTGATCCCTGGTGTGGCGATGCCACATTCTCAACAGGGCGCGGAAGGCGTCTTTAAAACTGCAATTGGGTTTATGAAAGTTGAAAAACCCGTAGTTTTCGCAGAAGACGATCCCGACAAGTACGCCAATCTCTTTTTTACGCTGGCATCCGTCAACCCCACCGAACATCTTGCTAACATGAGTCAACTGGCTGAAATGCTAGGAGATGATGATCTGCTCCAGGATTTGATGGACAACGTGCACAACGAAGAGGACCTTCTCCGAATCGCGGAAAAGTACCCGCTTGGTTAAGAATTCGGCTGGTGATAACAAAAAGCCCCTTTTGAGGGGCTTTTTGTTTTATGCGGGAATCCAACGCCGAAGCTAATTGGACCCGATCATATTAAGAATGGTGTTGACCACAACCGCGCCAGATTGCGCGCGATCCGGGCTGCCACCAAAACGACTTGCCGCCGAGATGGCCTGCATAATGGACTGCATATTAGACTGACCACTTTGCTTGGCCGAGAAATATGCCAGTGCGGCGCTCAGGAGATCTTTGGAATCCAAACCACTGGAGCCACTTTGGCTTGAGCTTTGACCCCCAAGAAGCGTGGATAGCAGATATCCCATGCCCCCACCAGAGCTTTGCGAGGTGGAAGTGCTGCCGCCGAGCCCACCGAGAAGTGTGCTCAGGAGGTCACCGCCACCCGACTGGCTTTGTTGAGGTTGTTGTTGCGATTGCGAACCGCCAAGCCCGCCTAAAAGCGTGCTGAGCAGGTCGCCACCAGCTTCCTGTTGGGGTTGCTGCTGTTGTTGGGTTTGAGAACCACCCAGTCCACCTAGTAGGGTACTGAGCAGATCACCACCGCCCTGGGCTTGCGGATTATTACCGCTTTGCTGGGTGATGTTTCCGAGCAAAGAACCAATCAAATCGCCAGGCTGCTCAGGAGCAGGCTGCTGCGTTTGGGGTGTGCTTTGGGAGCCTCCGGTGAGACCGCCAAGCAAGGTTGAGAGAAAGTCACCAGAGCCGCCTTGAGCTGAAGGTTTGCTGCCCATGAGGGCGTTAATCAAGGTGCCGGCGGATTTCTGGTTAAATTCCTTCCCCTTAAATTGCTCAGCAGCATCTTGAAGCCCCTCTGCGTAAAGCTTGGCTGAACCGCTGGTGGAGGAAGCGCGCAGTTGTTTGCTGGCAAATGCCAGTTGGTCGGAAGCAGATTTTCCAGATTTGGATTCAACAGCTTGTTGGATCAAGTTGAAAGTTTCCACCATGTGAGTACCATGATTGCCGTTGAATTCATCTGCGGCATCAAGGGCAGACTGATTCTCTTTCAGGGCTTCAGTAACCGTTTTAAAAACAGTGCTTAGATCAAAATTTTCTGCCATGTGACCAGTCTGCTTTTTACTTCAGTTCTTCGGGTAAAGCAGGGATTTGAAGAACCTGACCAGGCACGATTACGTTCATGTTGTCGCCAATGATGTCTTTGTTGGCTTCGTAGATCAGCTTGTAGTAGGGAGGTGTTGCCTTCCCATAGAACTTGAGGGCGATGTGGCTCAGGGTATCCTCAGCGGTGACAGTATGTTCGCCAATAAACGCGGCAGCTTTTTCAGCAGCGCGGCGTGCCTCGAGCTCAGCCTTGCGGGCTTCAGCTTCGGCTTTGTAACGTTCGGCTTGTTCAACACGCTTGGCATTCTCTTCGGCAACTTCTTTTGCTTTGGCTTCAGCTTCATCGGCAAGCTTGCGGGCTTCAGCTTCGGCTTTGTAACGTTCGGCTTGTTCAACACGCTTGGCATTCTCTTCGGCAACTTCAGCTTCACGCTTTGCCTCCTCAGCAACTTTGCGAGCGGCTTCTTCTAATTCTTCCTTGGGCTCTTTTTTTCCAAAGAGTTTCGCAAACAATCCTTTATCTTCTGCCATTTCTTATCTCCTTATAACTTTTGTTAGTGTACCCAGATTGGGTTTGATGTTGAAAGCGCATAGTAATTGGATAAATTTACATGTGCTTTTGAGAAGTATTATATCCTATAGACTGCAGCCCCGCATTTATTTGTCAAAGGTCAATGTTAATAAGTTAAGATATAGTATAAAAAATTGACTTTCAAGTACCCGCGTGCTATACTTCAGCGATAAATTCTAAAGATAATCAGGACATAATGGCGAGCATACAAATTCAAAACCTACATGTTGAAGTAAATGGAAATGAAATCCTCAAGGGCTTTAATTTGACCATGAAACAAGGCGAAATCCACGCTCTAATGGGGCCAAATGGAACGGGAAAATCAACTCTGTCCTATGCCATCATGGGTCACCCCCGATATAAAGTCACGGGTGGGGATATCCTGCTCGATGGTGAGAGCATTCTTGACCTTTCGACTGATCAAAGAGCAAATAAAGGTCTTTTTTTAGCTTTTCAATATCCAGTTTCGATCAGTGGGGTCACATTAGCAAATTTTTTGCGCGTAGCTGTTAATTCCAAGCTGAAAGCGTCTGATCCAGATTCAAAAGGGATGTCGCTGGTGGCTTTTCGGAAAGCGATGAAAGCCAAGATGGACTTTTTGGGGATGGATTATTCCTTTGCCGGGCGTTATCTGAATGAGGGCTTTTCTGGAGGGGAGAAGAAGCGGGCTGAAATCCTGCAGCTGGCAATGCTTGAGCCAAAATTCGGGATCCTTGATGAGACGGATAGCGGCCTGGATATTGACGCTGTGCGCATTGTCTCGGAAGGCGTTAACTCACTTGTAGGGGACAACCTCGGTGTGTTGGTGATTACCCATTATCAGCGCATGTTGAATTTCCTGAAACCGGACTTCGTTCACATCATGTATCAAGGCAGAATCGTCGAAACAGGTCAGGCAGAACTGGCGCTGAAACTTGAAGAGAGCGGTTATGACTGGATCAGGGAAGTCTACGGAGAGTCGGGAAACGGCAATGGCTGATGCACCTCGCAGCGAATTTCTGAACGAACTGGGCAGCGATTATCACTACGGCTTTCATGACCCGGAAACGTCTTCTTTCAAGAGTAATAAAGGCTTATCGGAAGATGTGGTCCGTCAGATCTCAGCCTACAAGGAAGAGCCTGAGTGGATGCTGGAATTTCGCTTAAAAGCCTTTAAGCATTATATCCAACGTCCTATGCCCACCTGGGGTCCTGATCTGAGCGGTTTGAATCTGGATAACATTTACTATTACGTACGTCCACAAGAGATCGATCAAAAATCCTGGGAAGACGTGCCCGATACGATAAAGAACACTTTTGATAAGCTGGGTATCCCCGAAGCGGAACAAAAGTATCTTGCTGGTGTGGGCGCGCAGTATGACTCGGAAATGGTCTACCACAACTTGCAGGAAGCCCTGGAGAAACAAGGGGTTATATTTCTCAGCATCGAAAACGGGCTGAAGCAGTACCCTGAATTGTTCCACGAATACTTCTCAACCGTGGTGCCGATCCAGGATAACAAATTCGCGGCACTCAACAGCGCGGTTTGGTCGGGTGGTTCGTTCGTTTATGTACCTAAAGGCGTAAAAGTAGATTTACCGCTGCAGGCTTATTTCCGGCTGAACAATGCCAGCATGGGGCAGTTTGAACGATCGCTGATCATAGCGGATGAAGGCGCGCAGGTCCATTACGTGGAAGGCTGCACGGCGCCTTTATATTCAACGGAATCCTTCCACAGCGGTGTGATCGAGATTGTGGTCAAAAGAGATGCCAGGGTGCGTTATACCACCATCCAAAACTGGTCTTCCAATGTCTATAACCTGGTAACGCAGCGTGCTTCGGTTTGGGAGAACGCGACGATGGAGTGGGTGGATGCCAATCTGGGCTCAAAAGTGACCATGAAATATCCGGCCTGTTTCCTGCGTGGGGAAGGTGCCCATGGGGAAATGCTCTCAGTAGCATTTGCGGGACCGGGGCAGGTTCAGGATGCTGGGGCGAAGATGGTCCACTTTGCAGATAACACCAGCAGCAAGATCACTTCCAAGTCGATTTCGAGAGGGGATGGACAGTCCTCATATCGGGGTTTGGTAAAGGTAGCCCGGGGTCTCAAGAATATTAAATCAAACGTGGTCTGTGACGCGCTTTTGCTCGACCCCACTTCGCGTTCGGACACTTACCCGACGATTGAAAGTGGATCGAAAGATGTGACGATCGGTCACGAAGCTACGGTCAGCAAGATTGGTGAGGAGCAACTTTTCTACCTGAATAGCCGTGGACTTAGCAATGAAGAAGCCACGACCATGGTAGTTTCGGGTTTTATTGAGCCATTGGTGAAAGAATTACCCATGGAATACGCTGTCGAAATGAACCGTCTGGTTCAATTGCAGATGGTTGGATCGGTAGGTTAAGCGCATGCATGATCCTAAAGTGACTTACCGTTCCGTTTTTGGCATCGAGCAAAACCCACCTCAGTGGAAAGCCGCATTTGAGCGCGCGAACCGCGGTCTTCAAAAAGAGCTGGTGGAAGCTTTGGAACCAGCCTGGCAGGTGGCATCAGAACTGCCAATGCCTCATATTAAGCTCGAAAAATGGCGCTGGCTGGACTTTTCTGAAGTTGGGCTTGCAGATGCTCAGGTCTGGACTGAGCCAGAATTTAAGCTGGAAGTCGATTTTATTCCAAATGGAAAAGAAGATGGCGAGCAAGAGTTTTTGTTGTCGCAAGGGCTGGTGATCACCACTTTCAGAGACGCTCTGCAGCGCTATCCTGAGCTGGTTGCCCGCCTGCTGCAGCGATTAAATCAGCCCTCAACAGACAAATTTCAGGCCTTAGCCGAAGCATTGGGTAGGGAAGGTCTGTTTGTGTTTGTTCCACGGGGAATAAAGCTGGAGAGGCTTGCTGTGGCAAACCTGCAAGGCGAGATAAAACCGGGGATGAACGTATTACGCTCGCTTATATGGCTCGAACCCGGCGCGGAACTTAAGCTTGTTTTAAACGTGGAGAGTAAGTCAAAATCAACGACGAACAGCTTGTTCCATCTGGCAAAGACTGACCTGGTGCTCGAAGAAGACGCGCTGTTGCACCTTACGGATGTCTCCATCTTCGAACAAGAAGTGACCAATCTGTGCTACAGCCAAGCGAAACTTGGGCGTGGGGCAAAGTTGGACTGGATTTATGATGCCTGCGCGACTGCCCAGGTTAAGCAAAGTTTGGAAGTGAACCTTGAGGGTGAAGGCGCAGAGGTTGAGGTGAGCGGTGTTTATTTTCCTGCAGGGGGGCAGAAGGTCAACGTGGACACAGTCCAAAATCACCTGGCCCCGCATACCAAGAGCAATTTGCTTTTCAGGGGGGCTGCAATTGGCGATGGCCAAGCAATCTGGCGGGGCATGATCTACGTGGATCCTGCCGCACAAAAGTCGGATGGCTATCAGTCAAATCAGAACCTGCTTTTAGGGGAGCAATCTGAGATCAAATCCATACCCGGGCTTGAGATTTGTGCTGATGATGTCAGCTGCTCGCATGGCGCCACAGTTGGAAGCATCGACGCGACAGAGCTATTTTACCTGCAAACCCGGGGAATACCGATCGCTGACGCAGAGAGGTTGATCGTGGAAGGATTTTTTGCCGAGATAATCGAGCAAATACCTGATGAAAAGACCAGAAATAAATTAGGCGAACGTCTGATAAAGAAGTTTGAGACAAGCTAAAAAGTGAAGGAATTGAAGGAGCAAATGATGATGAAAAGCGGGAACTACATGCGACCTCCAGAAGAGGAAAGGGTATATGAAGTTGGTGATCGCGTGGAAGTTAATTGCGATCATGAGGACAAAACTGGTCAGCGTATTCGGGGTTGGTTGAGAGGAACTGTGGTACAGGTTGAAAACAAACTCCTGGCTGTGCAGTTTAAAGAAAGCATCTATCTGACTGATGGTTGGATGGTGCCCGATAAGATCCTCTGGTTTCCGTACGACTCGGCCAATGTACGCCCATACAAATCACCGCGTTCGAAAAAATCGGACATTAATGCCAAAGTGGCGAATTTGTAGTACGTCTTAAAAAAATAGTGTTTAAAGTTTTAAGTAAAAAACAGGCTGAAATTAGTCAGCCTGTTTTTGATTCAAGCATCCATTAGCCTAACCAGTGCGCTTTTTGGCGGAGTGCGCAAATGAGGCGCATTCCGCCCTACATTTTTTAATCCGTAGGTCGGACGAAGTACCGGCGAAGCCGTGTAATGAGACCGCCTTCATAAGGTGGTACATCGTCAACCTTGCGTGGGCTCAGTCCGACAAGCTGCCATTGATCCAGCCAGTTTGTTTTTTGGTGCGATGGTGAACTCTTGAAGTACGCCGCGAAGACATTTTGAGTCTCAATCTCGCTCTGGGTATCTATTGGCGGAGTGGCGAAGAGAGCGCCATTCCGCCCTACGGTTAGGAACAGGATTCTTTTATCGAACAATAATTATTCAGTATGTCTGTCTACGCTTTTCCGAACGCTCCAACAATGCGGATGATGTCAAATCCTTCGGCGTAGGGTCGCTCTGCCAGGGCGCCGTGGCGGATGGCAGTAGCGCGCATAATATCCGGAGAGAAATAGTAGCGGTTTGAATAGGTGTCATATTTGTTCAGTGCCGCAATTTTGTTTTCCACAGCCCGCTCTGAAACTTCTGCTAAAAAGTGCGGGAAGAAGCCGTAGCTGCTGCGAAGGACATCAAAACCCAAAACGGTTGTACCGCGGAAAGCGCGCGTGGCTTCCTGGGTGACGGTTTGGTGATCCTGGTGGATATCCTGGGAGGTGTGGACAAAGACGATTTCGGGCTGGCATTGGCGCCGGAGTGCCAGCATCTTCTCAAGAATTTCCTGCCTGAAGTCTGGAAAACGGCGGGTCTCGAACTGCCCTAGCTCGATCTGGTCATCCGTTAGACCAAGCTGGTGCATGCTGTCGTAGTGTTCGCCGACAAGATGCAGCAGTTCAGGATTTTTCTGGTTGTCTGAGAATGTCATGCAATGGATATCGGCTTTGCCAACCATGTCGGAAATAAAAGCACCGCAGCCCAGCTCAATATCGTCCGGATGGGCTCCCAGGAAAAGCAGCGACGCACCATAAAAGGTCATGTTTTTCATATTGCCTACTTTGTGGCGATGAATCCGCCAACCACTTTGGTCATCAAAAGGCTGCCATCAGTCTCAAGGCGTTTTTGAGCGACTGTTTCAATCTGGTTCATTACAATTTCGAACTCGTCGTGGGTCTCAAAGAGTGAGTTCCACAGGCGGCGATCCTCAGACATTGACGCGCGGGTGTAAACCATGAAGGGTTCAACCGATTCGAAGGTCAGGGGGTTCTCAAAGATGTGCTGTTCAGTGGCGCTGAAAAGCTTCTGCATAGTGTAATAAATGCCAGACGCATAGCGCGAGCTGCCGGGCATGGGGGGGATGGGTTTGCCGGTGGCTTCGCGGATGATGTCGTAAAAGACCTGTTTGTTGCTGGGCATGGGACCGGTGGTGAAGAGGCGTCCGCCTGGCTTAAGCACGCGGTGCATCTCGCCCAGGGTGAAGGGAATGTCTTGCGCGTAGTAAATAGCAAAGCAGGCAGAAATCAGATCAAAGTGATCTGAGGGCAGGTCGAACTTCTGGTTGAAGTCAAGATGCCTGAAATCCACAGCGTTGTCAATCGCCTTGTTCTTTTCACGGGCGTCAGCAAGCAGCGACTCGGACACGTCTGTGCCGGTGATCTCTGCGTTTCCACTCAAATGGTGGAAGAAGGAGAAGCACTGCTTGCCGGAGCCGCAGCCAACATCCAGGATTTTGATCCCGGGCTGCAGGTTGAGCACGTCCAGCATCCAGGCGTCAATATCCTTTGAACCGAAACGACTGTGAATATCGATGCGCTTCGCAAGGTCGTCGGTGGTTTCTTGAAAATCAATCTTCATATTTTCCTCATTGTTGTGTCAAATGTTCGCCTAAGTATACTTTGCGGATGGGCAAGTTTCAAGCCGGGCTGCTACTTCACCAGGTTAGCGAAGGCATCGGCAAATGCCTCGATGGATGCCTGGATGTCCTCAAATGTTGCTGTGGAGTCAATAGATGGCGTGCCTGCCAAAACCAAATACCAACTCTGCTCGCCGCAAGTCAGGATGCCCATGTCCGAAACGATAGTTGGAGCAAGCATCGTTCCCCGTTTGTTGAGAAAGGCACAGTCTGGTAATTGGTCTAAGAGTTTTCCCAGCAGGATCTGGTCGTTTTCAGTGTAAGTACCCATTAAGCTCAGCAAATAGTGAGTGTTTTCCTGGTTGAGTGCCGTTCCTGTGTTCAGTAATCTCAGGGAGGTGATGAGCTCAGTGGCGGTGCTGGTGCGTGGATCGTATTTGGTGTTGGTCAGACTCCATGCGTCCAGTTTCTTTCGCAGTTGGTTATCCCCACAGGCAAAGTATTCCAGCGCCTCGGCGGCGGATTCCTCGCTGCGAACGACCATGTCTTTTAATAGGGCGTCGAAGTTGCGGTCATTGATGCCAGTTGTTTTCAGATCTTCAAGCGTACGCCCTTGGTCCTCCATGATGCTCAGGACTGCCATGGCTGTTGGAATTTTGATCATTGAAGCCGGGTGAAAGGGTGTGTCGGAATTGCGTGCAAAAAGGATTTCGCCATTGTGGGCATCCTGGATGAGGACGAACCAATCCACGCCTTCGATGAGCTCGCTCGCAAGGCTCGAGAAATCCCGGCTGGTATTTTGAGCAGCCGTTGGTGAGGGGATTGATGTGGGTGTCTGACTGGGCGCTGGATGGATGGGCATGATCAGCGTTGGTGTGGCTGGGATGACGGGTTCTGGATCCGAAGCAGGTGCTGGGGTTGAGGTGTTCGCCTGGCATGCTGAGAGAGACAGAATGAGAAGCAAAAGAGCGATCGCGAACTTAGGGCGGAAGGGCAACATGGGTACTTCCAAACTCAACAAATGCGCGGCAGCATCTCGCCGGCGAGCATTTCGAGCACCCGGGTGGTCCCAAAAGGCGTTTGGAGCCAGACTTGCCCTTTAGAAGACTCAAGAACCTGACCGATCACTTTGGCTGCCTCACCATAATGGGTGATGTGCATTAAGTGCAATGCTTCCTCGGTTTGGTCCCCAGGCAAAATCAGGATCAGTTTGCCTTCATTGGCCATATAAAGCGGGTCAAGCCCCAGCAGTTCGCAGGTTTTGCGTACAGGCTTATCTATGGGGATGTTTTCCTCTTCCAGTTGGATGTTGACCTGGCTCTGACGGGCGATTTCCACCAGGGTGGTCGCAAGTCCGCCGCGAGTGGGGTCTCTGAGCACATGGACGTCCAAACCGGCGTCTAAAAGTGCCTTAACCAGGTGATTGAGCGGGGCGATATCCGAGCGCACCTGGCTGGAGAAACCGAAGTTGCCGCGTGCTTCTGCCACAGCAATGCCGTGGTTGCCGACTGGACCAGAAATGATGACCACGTCGCCGGGTTTGGCTTGTTCACCCCCTATCTGGAGTTGGCTGTCCGCCCAACCAAAACCGGTGGTGCTGATGAAGAGTTTGTCGGATTTCCCTTTTTCGGTAACCTTGGTATCGGCGGCAATCAACTCCACGCCGGCTTCAAGGCAGGCTTCGGCGAAAGAATCCACAATCAGTTCGAGCTCTTGAATGGAAAAACCTTCTTCCAGGATGAAGGTGGCGGTTAAAAATCGGGGGTCTGCTCCGAGCATGGCGACATCATTGACCGTGCCGCAAACTGCCAGCCGACCGATATCGCCGCCCGCAAAGAAGAGGGGAGAAACGATATGAGCATCGGTTGAGACTACCAGGCGTTTTCCGGGAGGGGCGTCAATTATGTTGGCTGCATCATTGGCGGCGTTGAGGATGGGATTTGCCAGGCGGCTCTGGAAAACATCTCTAACCAGATCATGGGTCATCTGTCCACCACTGCCGTGACCGAGCACGATCTGACCCCGGTCAGCGATGGGAAGCGGGCAATTGGGACCTTCGAGTGTGGGGATATTTGATTGAGTCATCCAGGTATCCTCTGGTAACGGTAATAAGCAGCACAAGCTCCCTCAGACGATACCATCGGCGCGCCAAGAGGGTGGGCAGGTGTGCACTCTTTGCTAAAAGCCGGGCAATCGAGCGGTTTGGCGATCCCGCTCAACACTTTACCCGCGATACATAGTGGCGACTCATAAAGCGGGGTTTGGTCGAGTTCAAAACGAGAGAGGGCATTAAAGCTGGCATATCCTGGTCGCAGCCCAAGCCCGGAAAGCGGGATAGTGCCAATACCGCGCCACTGCCGGTCCACAGGCTCAAACACTTGTGAGATTATTTTTTGGGCAACCTGGTTGCCTTCACGGGTGACAAAACGCGGATAAGCGTTTGTGACTTCATGCTGTCCGGCTTCGAGCTGCTGAACAGCCATCAAAATGCCTGTAGCCAGATCAACCGGCTCAAAACCAGTAACGACGATCGGTATCTGGTATTGCTCTGCGATTGGGAGGTATTCGTGGTAACCCATCACCGCGCAAACGTGACCTGCTGCAAGAAAGCCCTGGACGCGATTGGCAGGATTTAAAAGGATGGCATGCATCGCTGGCGGCACCAGGACATTAGCCGGAAGGATGGAGAAGTTCTTGATTTCATTTCTGCTGGCTGTCAGGATGGTACTGGCGATGGTGGGGGCGGTTGTTTCGAAGCCAATGGCGAAGAAAACAACCTGCTTGTCAGGGTTTGCGTTGGCAATTTTGAGGGAATCCAGCGGAGAATAGACCACGCGCACATCTGCGCCCTGGGAACGGGCGGTAAAAAGATCTGCCTGGTTGCCCGGCACACGCAGCATATCACCAAAAGTGGTGAAAATCACACCAGGTCGGGAAGCGATCTGGAGACCTTGTTCAATCGCCTGGAGTGAAGTCACGCAAACAGGGCAGCCCGGACCGTGGATCAGGGTAATTTCAGGGGGTAATAATTGGTCGAGCCCGTACTGCATGATAGCGTGGGTCTGCCCTCCGCAAATCTCCATGATATTCCAGGGTTGGGTCGCGATGTGGCGGACCTCAGCCATGATGGCTTTGGTCAACGAGGCATCGCGCAGGTTTGCGGTCGGATCGGTCATTTGCTTTGATCTTCTTCAGTCAGGCGGGCATTGAATGCCTGCAAATCACGCAGGATTTTGAGGGTTTCCTCAGCTTCGGTGTCACTCAGGACGTTCAAAGCGAAGCCGGCATGCACCAAAACGTACTGACCCAGCGCAACTTCGGGTGTTGTGGCAATACAAACCGCCTGTTCCACACCGTAAAAATCGACTGCAGCCATCAGGATGCCATCTTGTTCATGAATTTGCGTGACTTTACCCGGTATTCCCAGACACATATTTACTCCTTCAGATTTCCGCTGACTGCCAGCGCAACTAATGCCTGTCCCAGCGACACGCCCCCGTCATTGGTGGGCAGTTTGTGAGGCCAGAAGACTTCAAATCCTGAGGCATTGAGTGCGTCAATCGTTTGCTTGATCAGGGTTTTATTTTGCCACACTCCGCCGGATAATACCACCTGCCGTAAGCCGGTCTGAGCTCTAACTTGTTCTGAAACCATCACGGCACAGCCTGTGAGACCGTTGTGGAAGCGGGCTGAAATAAGCGCTGGAGTGACGCTTTGCTTGAGGTCCTCTACGATGGCGCGGATCACTGGTGAAACGAGGATTTGACCATCCGCAATCGGGAAATCGTAACTGGATTGCTCCTCGGGATCGGCTATGGTTTCGAGCGCGATCGCGTTTTGGGCTTCATAGCTGATCTGCTGGTGGAGACCGATCAAGGCCGCCACACCGTCAAAAAGACGTCCAAGGCTGCTGGTTTTCGGGCTGTTGAAACCAGTGCGGACCTGGTTTGCAACGGCTGATCGCTCATCGGGGTCCAGTGCTTGATGAAAGGGGAAAGGAAAACTGTCCGGGTCAATGCCAGCATGGAGGAGCAGGCTGAGCGCTATGCGCGCGGGCTTTCGCACGGCCGCGTCGCCACCAGGCAGAGGCATATATTCAAGGTGATAAACGCGCTCGAAACTCTCCCAATTGGCTAAGAGCAGCTCTCCGCCCCAGATGGCTCCATCGGTGCCATAACCTGTGCCGTCGAATGCCAGCCCGATGACAGTATCTTGGGGTTTTAGTCCGTTGTCTGCCATACAGGAAACGATGTGAGCGTGGTGATGCTGAATCTCCACCAGGGGCAGGTTTTCTTCGCTTGCGCGCCTGTGAGCGTAGCGGCTGGCAAGGTAGTCCGGGTGCATATCGGCTGCCAGGATTTCAGGTTTTATGCGGAAGATGTTTTCGTAATGCCTGATGGCGTCTTCAAACGCGCTTAGGGTCTCCTGATTTTCGAGGTCGCCAATGTGATGACTGACAAAAGCGTATTGGTCGCGCACGAGGCAGAAAGTATTTTTGAGTTCTGTGCCGCACGCCAGAGTTGGAACGACGGTAGTGGGAAGCTGAACAGGCAGAGGCGCATAACTGCGGGCTCGCCGCTGAATGTGGAGGACGCCTTCAATCACAGAGACAACTGAGTCGTCGATGCGGATGTGGATCGGGCGGTCATGCAGCAGGAAGCCATCCGCAAGGGTCGAAAGCCGCCGTTTTGCTTCGGCATTGGAATAGGCGATAGGTTCTTCGCTCAGGTTGCCGCTGGTCATCACGAGCACTTTTGGGAAAGCTTTGGCTGGTTCCAGCAGCAGTAGATGCAGCGGGGTGTAGGGCAGCATGAAGCCCAGGCGGTTTTGGTCAGGCGCAACCAAGCGCAACAGTTCTTTGCCCGCTGCAAGAGTCTCAAGCAGCACGACAGGCGCCATAGGTGAGGTGAGTAGTTTTTCCTCCTCCGGGCAGACGCTGGCAAACTCTTTTATCGTTTCAAGGTCGAAAGCCATCAATGCAAAGGGCTTGCCGCTACGGCGCTTGCGCAGGCGCAAATTTTCAACGGTTTGCGGGTTTTGGGCATCACAAACCAGGTGGAAGCCGCCCAGTCCTTTTAGAGCCAGGATTTTACCTTCAGCCAGAGTTTTTCGGGTTGCCTGGATTGCTTGTTCACGTTCAGCAAACTTCCGGTTATTCTCCTCGTACCAGACCTGCGGACCACAAACCGGGCAAGCAATGGGTTGGGCATGAAATCGCCGGTTGGCAGGGTCATGATACTCCTGCGCGCAATCGGGGCAGAGCGCGAAACCCGCCATGCTGGTGTTGGGACGGTCGTAAGGAATGCCGGTCACAATCGAAAACCGCGGACCGCAATTGGTGCAATTGATAAAGGGGTAGCGATAACGCCGGTCGGATGGATCAAAAAGCTCGCGGCGGCAATCCGGGCAGATATTCAAATCCGGTGACACCGGTAAGAAGTCTGATGGATCATCCTGGCTGTGATGAATTTGAAATCCTGTGTGCGCCTGGTCAGGCGCGTCTTCAACCGTGAAGCTGTCGATCACGGCAAGTGGGGGTGGGTTTTGCCGCAGGTCATGGATGAAAGCCTGCACGTTTTGGTCAGAGCCATGCAGTTCAATTTCAACACCGTGCGCGTTGTTGAGAACCCAACCCGTCAGTAAATGCTTCTGAGCCAGGTTGAAAACAGTTGGTCTGAAGCCCACTCCCTGCACGATGCCGGTAATATGAAGCCGCTTATTTACGATGGACATGCCTGCTTACTTTGTTGTTACTTTATCGGTCAACCACGCGATCCAGGCGTCAAAACCTTCACCGGTTTTAGCGCTCAGGGCAAAAGTCTTCAGGCCGGGATTGAGCATCTCGACACCCTGCTGGAAATAATCCATGCGAAAGTCGATGTAGGGGCTTAGGTCGATTTTGTTGATGAGCAGCACGTCGAGCCCGCGATAAATGTTTGGGTACTTGTAGGGTTTGTCGTCGCCTTCGGGAATGGAAGCGATCAGGACGTTGGCGTGCGTGCCGAGCTGGAAAGCGGCGGGGCAAATGAGATTGCCGACATTCTCAACAATGATTAGATTGAGCTCTTCAAGCGGGAGCTGCGCCAGCGCCAGTTCAATCATATTTGCGTCAAGATGGCATTCACCGCCGGTGTTGATCTGAACTGCCGGGATGCCTGCGGCTGCAATTTTGTCAGAGTCAATCGTGACGGGCGCGGTATCGCCTTCGATTACCCCAAGCTTGATCGTGGCGGGTAAACGTTTGATTGTTTCGAGGATGACACTGGTTTTTCCGGCTCCTGGCGAAGCCATGAGGTTGATGCCATACACTCGATTTCGATCCAGGATAGCCTGGTTGTTTTGAGCCAGTCGATCGTTGGAGTCCATGATCCGTTTGACAATTTCAACGCGTTGTTTCATCCTGGTTTGTATCCTCTTTTATGATTTCGATATGATCGACCTGGAACTCTTCTCCACTAAAAATGATGACATTGATACTGCCGCAAGAGGGGCAGGGGGTAAGGTCGTCAATCAGCGAGTAAGTTGTGCCGCAATCGAGGCATTTCAGCCTCGCCATCACACGGTTAAAGTGCAATTTTGCATTTTCGCAAATGGTTCCCTGGCTGACGTAGTCCCAATAAAATTGGACCGAATCGTCAACGATTGAGGACAAAGAACCAATTGTTAGCGTGATGTCTGTTACGGCTGTGGCTTTGTTCTTCTGCGCAGACTCCAGCACAATCTTCAAAATACTCTCAGTGACAGGCAATTCATGCATGACTGGATTATACCCTCCAAGCTATGGGGAAACGACCAATGAAACCAAAGCTTCAAACCAAAGCTTCAAAGCCAAAAACCGTTGACGAGCGTTATAATTGCCTGCGAGGTTTCATGGATTCGAATACTGATCAAAGCTCAATCAGCCTGGTAATACAAGCTGGAGGAAAATCAAGCCGGATGGGTGAGAATAAGACGCTTATGCACTTTATGGGCGTCCCTCTGATCCAAAGAGTGTGTGAACGGACCAAGAGCATCGCCCGGGAAGTTCTGATTGTAAGCAATGAGCCTGAAGAGCTGGCTTTTATGGATGTCAGATTAGTGAGCGACAGCATCAAGGGCAAAGGGGCAATTGGGGGCTTGTATACCGCCATGCACAGAGCCAGCAGCGAGTATGTGGCAGTGGTCGCCTGTGACTTACCCTTTGCGAGTGCCGCGATTCTACATGAGGGTGCCAGACTGCTGGAACAAACGGGTGCGGATGTGGCAATCCCGAGGCTGAATGGCAATTATTATGAACCGCTGCATGCTGTCTATCGGCGGGAGACGTGCAAGAATGCCATCCTTCAGGCAATCCAGGCAGACCAACGGCGTTTGATCTCGTGGTTTCCTTCAGTTCGCGTGATTGAAATGGATGACGTCTTATGCAAACAACTGGATCCCTCAGGACTGGCTTTTTTCAATATCAACAATAAGGAAGATTTTTCGCTGGCTGAGCAAATTGAGCTTGGGAAGGCAAATTAAAAGAACAACCCCGCTGGTCATCAGCGGGGTTGCTGCAAAACATTCTATCAGTTAACTGCTTCAATCCTGACGGCGGTAACTTTGTACTCCGGAATTTTGGCAATAGGATCCAAAGCCGCTTTGGTAAGCGTGTTTACATTGGCCTGGGGGAAGTGGAAGGTTCCATAGATCAAACCTTCAGGAACACGATCTGTCACCCAGGCTCTGGCAGTGATGGTACCGCGGCGCGAGGTTACCTTGACGTGATTGACTTCCTCGTTCAGCCCAAGCTGAGCAGCATCTTCGTAGGAAACCTCAATCAGGGGCTCGCCATAGATTTCCATCAATTCCTTTACACGGCGGGTTTGTTCGCCGCTGTGCCAGTGGTAAATGACACGCCCGGTGGTCATCATAACCGGGTATTCCTCATCGGGCAATTCGGAGGGATCCAGGTGAATGGCGGGAATGAAGGTACCTTTGCCGCGTGTGAATTTGCCAATGTGCAGGATCGGCGTACCGGGGTGGGTTGGGTTGGGGCAAGGCCAGCAAAGGGTTTCACCGGCATTCAAGCGCTCATGCGAGATACCACCATAACTGGGGGTCAGGGCCGCTACTTCAGCCATGATCTCGCTCGAATCAGCATAATCCCAGGCCGCAAAAGGAGCAGCGTCGATATGACGCCCGCCAAGAGCGATGACGCGTTTTGCGAGATCAGCAGTAATTTCCCAATCGGGTCTGGATTCACCGCGGGGGGTGATGGCCTGACGCACCATTTGCACACGTCTTTCCGTGCTTGTAAAGGTGCCAGTTTTCTCAGCAAAGGTGACCCCAGGCAGGAGGACATCGGCATATTTTGAAGTTTCAGTTGGGAAGATCTCTTGCAGAGCAAGGAAATCCAACTCTTCAAGGCAGTGCCGGATGTGGTTCGTGTCAGGATCTGTCATCATCGGGTTTTCACCAAGAATGTAAAGCGCCTTGGTGGTGCCTTCAAGGACACCCGGGATGATTTCGGTGACCGTCTTGCCGACTTTATTTGAAAGCGTTGTCCCCCAAGCCGCCTCAAATTTTTGCTGGGAAGCTTCAGCTGTGACAGCTTGATAGCCAGGGTAAACGTTGACGAGGCAGCCCATGTCGCAGGCTCCCTGAACGTTGTTCTGTCCGCGCAACGGGTTTACGCCTGCACCAGGTTTGCCAAAGTTACCAAGCATCAATTGCAGGTCTGCAAGCGAGAAGACATTGTGGACGCCAACAGTATGTTGGGTGATACCCATCGCCCAAAACACAGCCATAGGAGCATTTTGGACAATGATCTCAACCGCTTCATACAACTGATCGACAGGAATGCCTGTGATCTTTGAAACCTTCTCTGGCGGATACTGTTTTACGTTTTCGACCAGTGCATCAAAGTTCTCAGTACGTTCTTCAATGAACTGTTTGTCTTCGTAGCCTTTTTCGAGAATGATGTACATCAATCCGTTTACCAGGGCAATATCAGTACCTGGCTTTTGCTGAAGGTGCAAGGTGGCAAATTCGCAAAGCTCAATTTTTCGCGGGTCGGCAACAACCAGTTTCACACCCCGGTTCAAGACCGCCTGACGCATCTTAGCGCCAAAGACAGGATGTTGTTCGGTGGTGTTCGAACCAATAACAAAGATTGAGTTTGCCGCCTCATATACATCCTGCATGGAGTTGGTCATGGCGCCAGAACCGAGAGTTGTGGCCAAGCCAGCTACCGTGCTGGCGTGGCAGAGGCGGGCACAGTGGTCCACATTGTTGGTGCCGATCACCTGGCGGGCAAACTTGTTCATCAGGTAGTTTTCTTCGTTGGTGCATTTCGCGGAAGACAGCACTCCAATGCTGTCCGGACCATAGGTGTCGCGCGTCTCGGCAAGTTTCTTAGCCACAAGGTCCAGAGCAGTATCCCAATCCGTCTCAACCCACTGACCACGATCGGATTTTGAAGGTCGTTGAGTGCCGTTCAGGAGATATTCCCGCACCAAAGGCTTGGTGAGACGATCCTCATGATGGATATACGAGAATCCAAAGCGCCCTTTGACACACAAGTGCATTCCATTGGCGGGCGCAAGTGGATTGGAAGTAACTTTCACAACTTTGTCATCAATGACATTGAGGTCGAATTGACAGCCAACACCACAATAGGCACAGGTTGTTGTAACTTTCTTTTCGGCAGGCTGAACGCTGATGGTGGGTTTGAGTGATAACGCACCGGTGGGGCAGTAGGCAACGCAAGCTCCACAGGATTCACAGCGGGCGTCGATCATATCTTCTTCCATGCCAGGCGAAACGTGGGCTTCAAAGCCTCGTTCAGAAACACCCCAGACAAATCTGCCTTGAATTTCGGAGCAGGCTCTGACACATCGGGTGCACAAAATGCATTTATTCAGGTCGACAAAAATGAAGGGATTTGGATCGGAATCAACCTCATAGCGCGGCTTGGAGGACATGTATTTATGGGGATCAAGACCGTAGAAGCGAGCCCATTTGTAGAGGTCGTTATCAGTGTCGTCAGGCTTGTAACCCTGATCGTAATACACACTCAGTAAAAGCTTGAGCACAGAGCGCCTCGAGGAGGCCAAAACCTCGTTTTCGGTTTCCACTTCCATACCTTCTGAAACTGGTGTGGTACATGCCGTTGTCAGCCCTTTAGCGCCTTTAACGTTTACCAAACACATACGGCAGGCACCCGTTGGAGAAAGATCCTTGTGGTAACAAAGCGTTGGAATGGTTACACCGGCATGTTCAGCGGCTTTGAGGATTGTCCAGTTAGATTCCGATTGAACTTCAATTCCGTTGATGGTTAGTTTAGTCATTTGCCTTCCTCATAATTGAATAATTCGATTTGCTTTTCACAGTTAAGGTAGCCAAGTTTGATTGCTCCTAAAAACAGGCGACACCTCTAATTTGAATAGCTACCCAATTCTACCCCAAAGGGGTTTTCTCGTACACTAATAATTGAGAAACTTATCACAATCGATCGATTTTACCAAAGTCTCATCCTGGAGGGAAATATTCCTGACCTAACAAAGAAAGAAGTCTGACATTTAACAAATTTGGTTGCCGTAACATTCTTTCTTTGCAATGATGTAGATTTACCTGACATGTTCATGATTGCATATTATGGCTTTGATCTTTATCAAAAATCTGTCCTTATAGAAACTGTCAACATTACCAGCTGAAAATTATATAACAACCGATCAAATTGTATAAATCCAACCAGGCAAATTGAGAAAAATTTCACCTAGTATACTCCTTCTCATGCTATAATACTCGGGCTATGATTTTTGAATCTCATATCATTCCTAAAGGAGAAATCTTAACATGCAAAAATATCAACGCTGGATACCTTTTACAGGTTTTCTCATCTTATCTGTCACGGTCATCGTCTTGCTTGGCGCGACAGTTGTCACAGGACTGCGGTCTCAATGGATTGCTGGAATAGTCTCATTGATCGTTCTGGCAGGCGCACTTATTACAATTTTTTCTGAAGGAAAACGCATTTTAGCTGACAAGATGTTTAACGACGAACTTCCATTAATCAAACATGTTTATGAATTTTTGGGTGTAGCTGTCGGAGGTATTCTTGCATGTATACTTTGCCGGGACTTCAAATTGGGCGCAGTGGTTGGAGCCAGCCTGGTTGGCATTAGTGCATATTTAGTTGTACCAAAATATGCTGTACCTGTTTATTGCGGCGCCTTTGTTGGAATGACATCCAACGCACTTTTGTTTACTCGCTCCGAAGTCGCAATCGCGAGTGTGATTGCTGGTATTATCTTTGTTCTCAGCAGTTATGTCTTTGGTGGTTTTGGAGGAAAATTAGGAACAATTGCTTTTATCAGCACGATCATAACAAGTCTCATTCTTGGTAGGGAGTTCATTGTTGCACCGATTTTTGAAACTAATACAATTTTGCTGATAATTCTTGTTGCCCTGATAGCCACACCGCTTACCTACTATTTCAATGTCATCAGGGGACACGGCCCTGTCCTCGCGTCTGGTTTTGTGGGTTTACTTGGCGGTCTGATCCTGCCAATTATTCCAGAGATCGGTGGAACTTTAGCGGTAGTTGCTATTTGTGCCAGCTTTGCGGGTATGTCCAGCAAGGCACGATGTCCTCATATTTGGATGTTGGTTGTTGCGGGTTTATTCATTGGTATCATATATGTATACAGCACACCCATATTTGGAGGCGCCGGCGGCAAATTAGGTACCATCGCTTTTGGATCAATCCTGGCAGTTTATGGCTTCTTATCTCTTTTTGGAAAAAAATCCGAAAAGGAACCACTCAAAGCAAAATAGTAATAATCTGATTGAAAGAAGCTGAGACGGAACCTGATATCTGGATGTTTTGGATCAACCCTTTTTGATAATAATAATCGGCATTCTTGACACTTAACAAGAATGCCGATTTGTTATGAGGAAAAAAATATTACTCATAGCCTGTTTGGTTTTGTGGTCGGCTATGAGTAATATTTTGCTTAATTGATTTTGTTTTCCACGTTTATGACGCGCTCATTGGGCAAACACCGGTGGGGCAAACCCCAAGACGGATGTGGGCTTCAACTTCCGCGCGGAAGTAATTCAACATATCCCGTAAAGGCGTACCCGCGGTTTGACCCAGTCCGCAGTTTGAAAGTTCGAGCATTTCTTTGTTGAGGGATAAAAGCTCGTCCAAATCTTCAAGAGTTCCTTCGCCCTGGCTAATTCCTGTGAGAATGTCATACGCGCGTTTGGTACCAATGCGGCAGGGTGTGCACTTTCCACAGGATTCCACTCTAAAGAAGTTGAGCAGAACTTTAGCAAGATCGACGATACAAACCTCATCGTTACAGATGAGCAAAGCGCCAGACCCAAGCGAAACGCCGGCTCTTTTGTATGATTCAAAGTCCATGGGCGTATCCTGCAAACTCGCAGGTATGATGGAGCCGCTTGAGCCGCCAGTTTGGGCTAATTTGAAACTGCCAGATTTCATGCCCTTGGCATAAATTGAAACGACTTCCCGCAGGGTGATGCCCATTGGAACTTCGATCAAACCCGTTACATTGACGTTCCCCAGGACTGTGAAGACCTTTGTGCCAGGGCTGGAAGGAGTGCCAAGAGCTCGATACCAATCGGCGCCGTTGCGAATGATGGCGGGGATGTTGGCAAGTGTTTCAACGTTATTGACCAGGGTTGGTTTACCCCACAAGCCATTGGTGGTCGGATAAGGGGGTCGCGAACGCGGCTCGCCGCGTTTACCCTCAATGGATTCGATCAGGGCTGTTTCTTCACCGCAGATATATGCTCCGGCTCCAACATGGACATGGATTTTGAAACTGAAATCTGAGCCGAAGATGTTTTCGCCAAGCAAACCGTACTCTTCTGCTTGTTTGATCGCAGTCTCGACGCGCTCAATTGCCAGTTGATACTCACCACGGATGTAGATGTAGCCTTCGTCGGCACCAACAGCATAAGCTGCAATGGACATCGCTTCTAAGATGGCGTGGGGGTCTCCTTCAAGTACGACCCGGTCTTTGAAAGTTCCAGGTTCACTCTCATCGGCATTGCAGATTACGAATTTCTTGTCGCCATTGGTCTTATTGACATAGCCCCATTTGATACCTGTTGGGAAACCAGCACCGCCGCGACCTTGCAATCCGGAATTTTTGATTACCGAGATGACTTCGTCCGGAGTTTTTTCCAGGGCAATGCCAAGCGCTTGATATCCATCGTTGGCAATGTAGTCATCAATGCTATCAGGATCGATGATACCGACATTCTTCAGGACGACACGGTTTTGCGCAGGTAAGGTGCCTTTGCGGGCGGAAAGCCAGGCAACCTTGCCAGATAATTCGTGCGCAGGAGCACGTTTTTCTTCAACAATGCGTCCTTTATACAAATGCTCCTCTACAATGTAAGGTACATCGTCCGCTTTGATGGGGCCATAGATAACTGCTTCAGGATAGACAAGCACAAACGGGGAGGCATAGCTATAGCCAAGGTCACTGACCATTGACAGTGAAACTTCTTCCGTCAATCCATATTCCCGCAATTGTTGTTGAAAGGCTCTAAATATTTTTTCAGATCCTCGCGCGTTACTCTCAGGATCATTCGACACCAGGATCATTGATCTTACTGTTTTCATGGAAATCTCCTATTCGTAACGGCTTAGAATTTCTTTAACTTGCTCTGGGGTAACATTTCCGTACATGTCAGTATCGATCAATATTACCGGTCCCATACCGCAAACGCCCAAACAACTGGTGGTGAGCAGTGTCCATTTATTGTCCGGACTGGTCTGACCTGGTTCAAGGGCAAGCGCTTGCTTGAGGGTGGTGAAGACTTCTCTTCCTCCTACAACATGGCAGGGTGCGCTTTCGCAAAATTGGATGACATGTCTCCCCCGCGGCTGAGTTGAGAGCATCCGGTAGAAAGTTGCTACTGAATGGATCTCTTTGGTCGGAAGGTTCATCAATGCTGATAATTCTTCCATTGCTGGTTGGGAAATAAATCCAAACTCGTTGGTAACTGCCTGAAGCACAGGAATCAGGTCAGCACGGGTTGCGCCGATGCGTTTGACAATCCTCCGGACACCCAGGATGGTTTCTTCTTCATTTATTGTGACAGGTGGCATGAACTCTCCTATTCAAACGATTCTTTAACTAACATTGATTGCATCAAACTGGCAAACTTGATAGCAAATGCCGCATTTGATACAAATGTCCTGATCGATTACGTGGGTTTGCTTGCGTTCACCAGAGATTGCACCAACAGGGCAATTGCGAGCGCAGACGGTACAGCCAGTGCAAGGACCCTCTATGATCTCGTACTTGATCAAGGCACGGCATACTTTTGCCGGGCAGCGTTTTTCATAGATGTGGGCTTTATACTCATCCATAAAGTGATTCAAGGTGGAAAGAACCGGATTGGGCGCGCCTTGACCCAAGCCACACAAGCTGTTCTTTCTGATCTGGTTGCTGAGCTCTTCCAGCTCTTCGATATCACCTTCTTCACCGTTGCCCGCACATATTTTTTCCAATATTTCAAGAAGGCGACGGGTTCCAACGCGGCAGGGAACACACTTGCCGCAGGATTCATCCTGGGTGAATTCCATGAAGAAACGTGCAATGTCCACCATGCAGGTTCCTTCGTCCATCACAATCATGCCACCAGAGCCCATGATTGAGCCGGCAGCTCCAAGGGTTTCATAATCAACGGGAAGGTCTAAGTCTGACACAGGCAGACAGCCGCCCATTGGGCCGCCAGTCTGGACGGCTTTGAAAGCTTTACCGCCTTTAATCCCACCGCCGATATCATAAATGATCTCGCGCAAAGTTAAACCGAACGGGACTTCAATTAGACCAGTGTGGACAACGTCGCCGGCGAGGGCAAAAGTTTTGGTGCCCTTGCTCTTCTCAGTACCCATGCTGGTGTACCACTCCAGACCGCGATGGATGATCTTTGGCACGTTGGCATAGGTCTCCACATTGTTGATGTTAGTGGGTTTGCCCCACAAGCCTTTTGAAGCTGGGAAGGGAGGACGCGCGCGAGGTTCACCGCGGCTGCCTTCAATTGATGCCATCAGCGCGGTTTCTTCACCGCAGACGAATGCCCCGGCGCCCATGCGGACTTCGATATCGAAGTCAAAACCAGAGCCGAGGATGTCTTTGCCGAGCAGGCCGTATTCTCTGGCTTGTTTGATGGCAGTATTGAGTGTGCTAACGGCGATGGGATATTCAGCGCGGCAGTAGACATAGCCCTGATTGGCACCGACGGCATATGCTCCAATCGTCATGCCTTCGAGCACAGAGTGGGGATCGCCCTCGAGAACTTTGCGGTTCATAAACGCACCGGGGTCGCCCTCGTCTGCGTTACAAATCATGTATTTGGGTGTGTCAGGAGCCTGGCGGGCAAATTTCCATTTCAAACCGGTTGGGAAGCCAGCGCCTCCACGACCGCGCAGTTTGGAGTCGAGAATGGTCTGAATAACTTCTTCCGGGCTCATCTCACCAAGGACCTTTGCCAGAGCCTGGTAGCCATCGACTGCGATGTAATCCTCGATATTGCGCGGGTCGATCTTGCCGATGTTTTCAAGGATGATACGGATTTCCTTGTCCTTGGGTTCGCCAAGCTCTTCATCGAGCACATCGCGCATTTGAGCTTTGTATTGCTGAAGTTCGCGACCTTTGACGAAGTGTTCCAATACGATTGGCCCAACAGTGGCTGGGGACAACTGGATGTAATGACTACCTTCCGGGTAAACCAGGATATCAGGGCCTTCAGTTTCGGGGTCACCCAGCCTTGGGCTGTCCAAAACCTGGACTTCATCCGACAGCTTAAGGAGCGCCAATTCCTTGATCAGTTGTTCTTTGATTTCCAATGCCCCTTTTTCGATACAGACAGGGTCCATTGAGACAAGCACAGTTGAACGATAATACGCCATGGCTACATTCACCTTCCTTATTAAATTTTGGCTGGACTTTAGGCTTCTATGCGGAAATCCTGGACAACATTGCCCTTGACGACGTGCTCTTCCATGATCTGAGTAGCCATTGCGGGGGTGACCTTGCCATAAGTCACGGTTTCAGCGCCTGGGAGGATCACTTGCACGACCGGATCCTGACCTCCCACACCGATGTTGCCAGTTTGGCGGAGGATGACATCGGGCAGGTGTTTATCCTCAATGTAGGTAAGGATTGCCTTCAGCGTATCACGTGCACCTGCGGCGATACCGACGGTACCCATGCCGACTACAATTTGAGTCTTGCCTGTCTGGTCTCGTAGTTCTTTGACTTTCTGGGCTTCCTCTCGCAGTCGTTTGAGGTCTTCAATAGATTTAATGGTTGGCATACACGGCTCCTTTTTCGGTTGCAATATTTTTAGTGTTCTTAATACCATCTACGATTGTGTTGGATAGAAATTCAATCACGCGGAAATCGCTCAATGGCAAATCTCCTAAAGCTTCTTTGAACTCAGTGTCATCGAATTCAAAGATTTGATCATTGTATTGATATTTGAATACCCAATTGACGGTTGGAGTGCCTAAAAGCAAGGTGATCATGGTATCTTCGAGGTTGCCCAGCGGCATTCGGTCAACGTGACTGTGTTGAAATTTGGTAGTTATTTTTGTGCCTTTGCCAAGCTCCGATTCAACCTTCAGGAATCCATCACAAGCTTCAGCTGCTTGTTTGAGCAGGGGGATGCCCAGACCGACTTTTCGGGTGGTGCGGGTGGTAACAAATGGATCAAGCACGTTCGCAACCATTTCCTCGGACATACCTTTGCCATTGTCAGTAACTTCGAGCCATAACTCGTCAGCGACAAGGTCTTCACGCACAGAGATCACGATTCTTGAAGCGCCAGCAGAGATACTATTTTCGGCGATATCAAGAAGGTGGAGCGAGAGTTCTCTCAAGCTGCAACCTCGCTTTTTTGGATATCAGTTAACATCCTTCCAAATTGAGAAGGCTTTACCCGCCCGTGATTTTGATCATCAATTACAACAACGGGTGCCTGGCTGCAAGCCCCAACACAACGGCAGACTTCAAGCGTGATCAGTCCATCTGAAGTGGTCTGTCCGGGTTCAATCCCCAATACTTGCTTGGCTTTGTCGATTAGTTGAGAGACTCCGCCAACGTAACAAGCGGTTCCGATGCAGAATTTAACAACATGTTTGCCGCGTGGTTCGGTGGTGAAGAATGAGTAGAAAGACACCACACCATGGACCTTACTCACTGGAACATTCATTTTTCCAGCGACATAGGCCTGCATCGGTTTTGTGATGTAGCCAATTCTTTCCTGAAGGTGGTTGAGAACTACCATTAAGGCGCCATTCTGCTCACTAAATTCTGAGATGGTGTTGTCGATAATCTGTTTCATTTGGGGATTATCGAGGGGATCTGGCTGCTTTGGTGTTTTTGTCATTTTTTTTGCATACTCCTATATCTCAAAGGCATTCTGCCTTTGTGAAAAATATTACAAGTAGTTTACTCTTTTCATTTCTTTTGGTCAACGTGCAACTGTAATAGACGACATATGTGACCGTGTTTCCACGCGTGGAAAAGGGATAGCCGGGGATCAGGTGATAAATTAATGATCAATACTGCGTCTGAAACGCCTGGAGTAAGGCTGCAACGGAAATTTCTTCCAATTGCAAGCTTAGGATGCCTGAAATAGCATCAAGATCGTGGGCATCGGAACTGGGGATCAGATGGTAATCTTTGAGATACGGATAGCGTTCAATAGCCTGCGATCTGGATGTGCCTAAAATCTCAAGAACCGACAAATTTAATTCAGGTGGGATTCCACCCAGGCGGGGCAGAAGTCCATTCTCCTCACGGTTGACGTGAGCAGGGATGAAGAGACCTCCCAGGCGGAGCACATGTTCCTGAGCTTCGCCTATGCTTAGATGCGTGGCGTTGCTGAGAAGGCGGGTTTCTGTATCGATGTAATTGCCCTCTGAGTCGACGATCAACTGCATGCCAAAGAAATCAGGATTATTGGGAATATTTGGCAGATTTTCATCGACAATCTTTTGGAGTTCGACGAGTTGCGCGTAGGTATCGAAAAGGCAAATGACGTGGATTTCCTCTGCTGTTGTGAGCTCTATTCCAGGTAGGACGGTTAACTGGCTTCCTTCTGCGGCTTTGATGACAGCGGGCACGTTGGCACTGGCATTGTGATCGGTGATCGCGATCAGGTGGGTGTTGGTTTCGAGGGCGCGTTCGACAATGAAGGGGGGCAGCATTTCCAGCGTGGCACAGGGAGAGAGCACTGTGTGGATATGGAGTTCTGCCTTGAGGCTTTTCATTTGTTTGGGTCTTAATCTTTGATCCCCAGTTCCCAGAGTCTTCCGACGATCTGGTAACTGCTAACTGGTGTAGATAGCAGCACAATGCCTTCCCGATTCGCGCGGGCAATGGTGGCGGTATCTGGCTGAGCATTTTCTGTGATGATGATGGCGGGAATTTCCAGCAAGGAGGCAACCGCCACAATGTTGATATTGGAAATCAAAGTTACCCAGACACCGTCAGCCTTGGCACCAGTCATCACACAACTGAGAAGATCCGAGGTGTAGCCAGATTGGATCTCAATCTCCGAATAGTTAAGCGGATCGGTTAGGACTTGAAGTTCGATATTGTCTAAAATGGTTTGGAGTGAGCACATGTTTTGTTTAACCTCAACTTTCGGTCTTGTCCAAATACATGGTCATAAACAGATTTGTACCGCTTTCTTTGGAGGACTTAATATTCATTTCGTCGACACATGTCCGAATATTGACCAAACCCATACCTGCACCAAAACCTTTTTCGCGAATCGATTCAGTGGCAGTCGAAAATCCAGGGGTCAGGGCTTTTTCAATATCTTCGATGCCAGGACCATCATCGTAAGCTTCGATTGTGATTTTGTGCGGCTCAATTTCCACCCTCAGGAAGCCGCCATTGTTGGTGTGGATGATCAGATTCATCTCAGCTTCATATACCGCAATTCCGCATTTCCTGGCAATCTGCCGGTTGGCACCAAGGCGCAGGAGGGCTCTCTTGATATTGTTGGAAGCTGCACCACCATGGACAAAATCGTCCTTGATAATGCGATACCGCAGGATAAGACTCGTGCGGTCGGATTCGATATCCTCAAACAGGTGGGAGGCTCGATAGCGGATAATTTCCTCAGCTTGATAATCGCGTTGAAGCGCGTTCAATAAGCCGTTGGTAATATCTCCTTTTGTAAGCAGACCTACTAATTTGTTGTTTTCATCCACCACAGGCAGGCGGCCAACATTTGTCTTTGCAAAGATTTTCAAGGCTTCCACAACCTTGTCCATGGCTTTGACGGTGATCAAATCTTTGGTCATATAGGTTGAGACGCTGCGGTCGATTCGACCGTCTCTCAAAGCCCTGATTAGGTCTTCAGTGGATATGATGCCTATAAGTTTGTCATCAAGCGTAACAGGAGCGCCAGAGATGCGATGTTGTTTGATCACATCAAGTGCTTCGAGCATGCTTGTTTCAGGGGAGAATGTGACCACATCGGTGGTCATCACCTGGCTGATTTTTAGTTCATAGCCAAGTTCCTCAACCCTGGTAATCATGCCAGCTTTGTTATCGGAGACTGTAGCCTGATCGCTCATTGGACTTAATCTTTTCGAAAGAGGATCATTTCCGTTTCGCAGCTGGGTAAGCCTGCTTGGGTGAGCCGACCTGAAATCTCGTAGAGACCCAGGTTAGAAGAAGCAACAGGCAGGTTTTCTTGCTTGGCGAGATCGATGATTTCGTCACCGGGATTTTTTCCGCGAGCAAAGATGATCAAGCGGACGTCTGCAATCAAAGCTGTGCGAACAACCTGGGGATTGCAGAGACCGGTGATGAGCACCGCTTCAGATTGGATCGAAGCAAGTACATCACTCATCAGGTCGCCAGCGAAGCCGCCTTTAATTTCAGGAACATGGTCGACATCCGGTGTGAGGAGCGTGCCTTCACAAAGAGCAATAACATCCAAAAATTTCATTTCACATCCTCTAAATAGTTACTTGGTTTATTTTACTCGAAACCTGGCATGTTATACTACTCAGTTGAATAATAAGAGGTCGAGATGAAGAACGTAATCAAGAGCGTCAAGGGTACGCGGGATTTTTATCCTGATGAAATGGCAAAACGCCAGTGGTTGATCCAAAAACTGACCGAGGCTTCGGAAGCCTTTGGTTACCAGATGTATGATGGTCCCTGCCTGGAGACAATTGATCTCTATGCGGCGAAATCGGGGGAAGAGCTGGTTAAGGAACAGGCCTTTGTTTTCAACGACCGCGGTGGTGATCCGATCACGTTGCGCCCCGAACTCACACCCACTCTGGCGCGCATGGTTGCGTCCAGGCAAAATCAGCTTACTTTCCCCCTGAGATGGTGGGCATTTGGCCCATTCTGGCGCTATGAGCGACCCCAAAAAGGGCGTACACGCGAGTTTTTTCAGTGGAATGTTGACCAGATTGGCAGCGATTCAATCCAGGCAGACGCGGAGTTGCTGGCTGTAGCGGCAACTTTCCTGGAAAATGTAGGGCTGACCCCCGATCAGGTAAAGCTGTATATCAACGACCGCCAATTGATGGATGGTCAACTCAGCAAAATCGGGATCAGTGCGGAACAAAAGCCTGTCATGCTGCATCTGATCGACCGGATTGACAAACTGCCGGCAGATATCTGGGATGAGAAGGTGCTGGCGGAAGGACTGAACGCCGAGCAGCTCAAGGCAATCCGTGAGCTACTTGAAAACCAGGAACTTTGGCAGGATTCGGAGCAGATGAGAAATCTGTTTGCTCTGCTTGAAGACCTGGGTGTTGAAGATTATGTCGCGTATGACCCGAAGATCATCCGGGGATTGGATTATTACACTGGCACCGTCTTTGAGGCACATACCGTTAATGGAGAATTTCGCGCGATTTTAGGCGGCGGGCACTATGCCAATCTGGTGGGTGATGTCGGCGGAAATCCTTTGCCTGGCGTGGGATTTGCAATGGGAGACGTGGTGATCATGCTGGTTTTGGAAGCCTATGGTTTGATCCCGGCAGATCTGGTGGACCCCGAAACCGTGTTTGTGACGGTATTCAGCGAGGATACTTTAGCGGATTCTATTCGCCTTGCAGGTCAGCTGCGTGCGGCTGGATTTAAGGTGATCCAGGCGGAGCCTGAAAAGCTGGCGAAGCAATTCAAGTACGCTGACCGGCTGGGGCTGAGCCGGGCTCTGGTGCTCGGACCTGAGGAAATCGAGGCAGACAAGGTGGTGGTCAAGGATTTGCACAATTTCGAGCAGGTTAGCATTGACCGCGACAAGTTGATCGAATATTTGAGTCAGAAGGTTTGAGTATAAGAAAAAGGCTGTTTCAAAGACGATTCGACGGTTGTGGGGTGGGAAGATCCATCGAGGAGCAGGCAGGTTGGTTCCCTGAGGAGAAGGCGAGCTAATTAATAAGGCAAAGGCAGGCCTTTGCCCTACATCATTCCTAAAATTACTGCTCCAAAAAATACCGCTTGCGAGACTGCGAGGGGTATGTTAGAATTGCCGCCTACATGGTGCCTGTAGCTCAATGGCAGAGTACTTCACTGTGGATGAAGATGTTGAGGGTTCGACCCCCTCCAGGCACCCAGGACCTTCGCAAGAAGGTCTTTTTTTTTATCGTAAGGTTTGACAAGCTTTTACGGCTATGAGATAATTATTATTTGATCGGCAGAGACGGAAACGAGTACTGCAGGCAGGCTGGTAGCGAACCGGGATGGTGGAAGCCGGGCAGAACCTCTTGCATGAAAATCCTTCCAGAGCCGCAAGCTGAACCCGTTCGACGGCAGTAAGCGCGCCGGATAGCCCTTCCGTTACAGAGGGTGCATGCTCCATAAAAGGGCATGCGACAAGCGCTCAGCATAGCTGAGAAGCGGGGTGGTACCGCGAGTTTCGGCTCGTCCCTGTTGTGGGACGGGCTTTTTTATTTTCAGGCTGCTGAGAACCAGCCGCAAGAGGAGCAATTATGTTCAAACCAGTTTCATCGCGATTGAATATCCAGCAGGAGGAAGAAGCGCGCCTGCGTTTTTGGCGGACAAACGAGATTTTTAAGAAATCATCAGACGACCGTAAGGATCGCACTCCCTTTGTGATGTTCGAAGGTCCGCCAACTGCCAACGGAAAACCCGGCGTTCATCATGTTTTGGCACGCGCGTTTAAGGACATGTTCCCGAGATATCGCACCATGCAAGGTTACTTTGTTGACCGACGCGGCGGCTGGGATACGCATGGGCTGCCAGTGGAGATCGAAGTCGAAAAGAAGCTGGGCTTTACCGAGAAAAGCCAGATCGAAGAATACGGCATCGAGAAATTTAATGCCCTGTGCCGCGAATCTGCCTTCTCTCGCATCCAGGAATGGGAAAAAATGACCGAACGGATCGCCTATTGGGTGGACTTGAGCCGGGCATATGTGACTTACACGAATCCCTATATCGAATCGGTCTGGTGGCTGCTGCGCCAAATCTGGGATAAGGATTTGCTCTACCAGGGTTACAAAGTAGTTCCGTACTGCCCGCGCTGCGGCACACCGCTCTCGAACCATGAGGTGGCGCAAGGCTATGCCGACACAGTTGACCCAAGTATCACGGTGCGTTTGCCTCTGCTGGATGAGCCGAATACCTATCTGCTGGTATGGACAACCACTCCGTGGACACTACCAGGCAATGTCGCCGTTGCCGCGCATCCAGATGTGGATTACGTGATGGTCAGGGTTGAGGGTGAGGCTGAGGAACGCTTGATCCTGGCGAAGGAACTGATCCCATTAGTGTTTGGAGATAAAAAGGTGGAAGTGCTCAAGAGCATGAAGGGGAAGGCACTCGAAGGTAAGAAGTACGCGCCCCTTTACTCATTCCTGCCGCCCGATAAACCAGCTCATTACGTGGTCAATGCCGATTACGTCACCACCAGTGACGGTACCGGGCTGGTGCACATCGCTCCAGCATTTGGTATGGATGACATGCAGGTTTCCAAGGAGTACAATCTGCCGGTCCTGCTGACGATTGACGATGAGGGCAAGTTCAAGCCGGCGGTTTCGCCCTGGGCGGGAATGTTCGTCAAAGATGCCGATCCTTTGATCATGGAAGACCTGAAGGTAAGAGGTCTGCTTTATAACCGCGGAACGCTGACGCATACTTACCCCTTCTGCTGGCGATGCGACACGCCGCTTTTGTACATGGCGAGATCCACCTGGTTTATCCGCACCAGCGAGGTGAAGCAACGCATGGTGGAACTAAACCAGGAGATCAACTGGGTGCCTGAGCACATCAAGGAAGGGCGTTTTGGCAACTGGCTTGAAAACAACGTGGACTGGGCTTTGGGGCGCAACCGCTACTGGGGCACGCCGCTGCCGGTTTGGGTTTGCGAAAGCTGCGGGCATCAACACTGTGTCGGTTCTGTTGCTGAGCTCAGCGAGTTGACTGGTGAGGATCAAAGCGAGCTTGAACTGCACCGTCCGTATGTGGACCAGGTGCACTTTAATTGCCCAAAGTGCAAGGAAGGCAAAATGAGCCGTGTGAGCGAGCTGATTGACGTCTGGTTTGATTCAGGCGCGATGCCCGTTGCCCAATGGCACTATCCATTCGAGAACCTGGAGGAATTCAAACAACAATTCCCTGCCGATTTCATCTGCGAAGCGGTCGATCAGACCCGCGGATGGTTCTACTCGCTGCTGGCGATCAGCACGCTTGTTTTTGATAATCTCAGTTTTGAGAACGTTATCTGCCTGGGCTTGATCCTGGATGGGGAAGGTCAGAAGATGTCCAAGCATAAGGGCAATGTGGTTGACCCTTGGGAAGTAATCGACGCTTATGGCGCTGACGCGATGCGCTGGTATCTCTACACCTCCAGCCCTCCCGGTAACGAACGCCGTTTCAGCACCGAGTTGGTCGGGGAAGTGGTGCGCAGCTTCATGTTGACGCTGTGGAATACCTATTCTTTCTTTGTGACCTATGCCAATCTGGATAAGTGGACGCCCGACTCTTCGGTGATTCCCCAATTCTCAGATTTGGACCGGTGGCTGCTCTCTTCACTTGAAGCCCTGGTGAGAGATGTGACTAAAGCCTACGAAACCTATGACGTGATCGGGGCTACCCGCCCAATTGAGGCTTTTGTAGATAACCTTTCCAACTGGTACCTGCGCCGTTCGAGAAGACGTTTCTGGAAGAGCGAATCGGATGCCGACAAGGCTGCCGCTTACGAAACCTTGTATCGAGCTTTGGTGACTGTCAGCAAGCTGTTGGCGCCTTCCATGCCTTTTATGGCAGAGACACTCTACCAAAACCTGGTGAGGTCTTCTGATGATCATGCGCCAATTTCCGTGCATCTGGCTGAGTGGCCTAAGGCAGACTTGAGCATGATCGATGAAACGCTCAACCACCAGATGACAGTGGTGATGAAACTGGCTTCGCTTGGGCATGCCGCACGCAACAAGTCCAACGTCAAGGTGCGTCAGCCGCTTTCGGAAGTCGCTTTTGCGGTTGGCAGCGCGGATGAATTGGAAGTGGTGGAGCAGTTCAGGGAAATTCTTGAGGATGAACTGAACGTGAAGCGGGTCAGGGCATTGGGAGGAAGCGAAGAAGCTGTTGAGTACACTCTGAATCCTTTGCCCAAACAATTGGGTCAAAAATATAGAGGACTCTCGCCAAAAGTACGGCAGGCGATCCTCGATTTGCCCGCAAAAGAAAGCGCTGAGAGGCTGCTGGCTGGCTTGAACCTGGTGGTCAAGGTCGATGGCAAGCACTATGAGATCCTGCCCGACGAAGTAGAGGTGCATGCCACCGCGAAAGAGGGCTTCTCTGTTGCGACAGATGGTCCATACCTGGCGGCTTTGGTCACGACCATCAGCCAGGACTTGTTCTACGAAGGTCTGGCCAGGGAGTTTGTGCGCCGGGTGCAGGATCAGCGCAAGAGTCTGGGCATGGATATCGCCGATAGAATTAAGATTTACTATCAGGCTACAGCTGCTTTGAGTGAAGCGGTCAAACAAAATGAAGCTTATATCGCTGCAGAAACCCTGGCGCTGGCAGTTCTGGACGAAGCCTTGCCGCATGGACTGAGCCAGGCTCATGATACTTTTGATGGAGAAGATTTACACTTTGCCCTGCAATCTGTGCAAGGAGTGGGCGAGTGAAGAAATTCCTGAAGCATAACGGCTTCTTGTTTCTGATCGCTACCGCGGTGATCGTGGTGGATCAACTGACGAAAGCCTTGGTGAGGCAGAACCTTGCGTTAGGCGAAGCCTGGGCACCCATCCCGGCAATTGGAGATTTTTTCCGTTTTTTGTACTGGCAAAACCGCGGTGCCGCGTTTGGAAGCTTTCAAAACGCGGGTCCGGTTTTAACTATTGTGAGAATCTTGATTGCAATATTTATTATCGTTTTCTATCAAAAAGCTGAAATAAAGGATGTACTGGTAAAAGTGTCCTTGAGCCTGATGTTGGGCGGGGCAGTGGGTAATTTGGTGGACCATTTTACGCTGGGATTTGTAACGGATTTTATCGCGGTGGGCAGATTCCCAATTTTCAACGTGGCTGACTCTTGTGTTACGATCGGAGTTGGACTGATGCTGCTGGATATGATTATTAAAGAGAAAAATGGATCGAAGACGGATCCTGAAGAGAAACCTGGAGAAGATGCTTAGAGAATTGAATTACGAAGGGGAAGAATCAATACGGCTCGATAAATTCCTGGCGCAATCCGAGCCAGAGTTTTCGCGCGCCCAATTCCAGCAATTGATTTCGGAAGGTGAGGTCATTGTAGATGGGGAGGTTCAACACAAAGCCTCCTTTAAGCTCGAACCGGGCAATGTGGTTTCTTACTCCCTTCCAACCCAGGAAGAGACCCCGCTGCTGCATCAAGCCATTGCAGTCGATGTGATCTATGTTGACGAAAATGTGATCGTCGTCAATAAGCCTGCTGGTATGGTGGTGCATCCCGGCGCTGGGAATACCCAGGATACCCTGGTGAATGCAATTTTGCACCGCTGGCCTGAGATTGCCCACGTGGGTGAGTCAGCGAGACCTGGAATTGTGCATCGCCTGGACAAAGAAACCTCTGGAGTGCTGATTCTGGCGCGCAACGAAGCGGCTTACAATTGGCTGGTGCGCCAATTCAAATCGCGCAAGACCAAAAAAACCTACCTGGCTTTGGTGGATGGCGAACCGCCCTCTCCCACAGGGAGAGTTGAGGCATCAATCGGTCGGGATGAGAAAATAAGGCAGCGAATGGCTGTGGTATATGGAGATAAGGGCAAATCTGCCATCACAGAGTACTACACACTCGAAACTTATCGGAATCATACCCTTTTGGAAGTGCAACCCCTGACGGGCAGAACCCATCAAATTCGCGTGCATCTGGCGTTTCTTGGCTGCCCGGTCACGGGGGACCAGATTTATGGTCGTCGAAAGAAATCGATCGATATTCCACGATTCTTTTTGCATGCCCACAAGCTGACTATCAAACTACCAGGCGATGAAGAACCGACAGAGTTCACAGCGCCTCTGGCAGCAGACCTCAAAGAAATATTAACCACGCTCGAGAAGGAGTAGACCATGCAATATTTTGATTTTCGCTCTGACACAACCACACATCCAACTGAAAAAATGCGGCAGGCAATGGCAAGCGCCGAGGTGGGGGATGACGTTTATGGGGAAGATCCAACCGTCAATGCCCTGGAAGAAAAAGCCGCTGATATGCTTGGCAAGGATAGTGGATTGTTTGTGACTTCGGGCACGATGGGCAACTTGGTGGCGGTTTTGGCGCACTGCGCGCGGGGCGAAGAAGCGATCATGGGCACGCAAGGGCACACCTTTTTGCACGAAGCTGGTGGTGTTTCGGCGTTGGGCGGCGTGGTGATCCACACTATCCCAAACCAACCAGATGGGACCTTAGCTTTGACCGACCTCAAGAATGCTCTGCGCAATCCGGACGACTATCACGAGCCGACTTCGAGGTTGGTGATCATTGAGAACACGCAGAATTTCTGTGGAGGTGTTCCACTGAGCCTGGAATATACCGAAAACGTGGCTGCGTTTGCGCGTGAGCACGGGTTACTTTTGCACCTGGACGGAGCGAGAATTTTTAATGCCGCGGTGGCTTTGGGCTTACCTGCCAGTAAGCTGGTTGCCCCCGCTGATTCGATTACCTTTTGCCTGAGCAAGGGTTTATGCGCTCCGGTGGGGTCGGTTCTGTGCGGTGATGCAGCCTTTATCAGCAAAGCACGGCGTTTGCGCAAAATGCTCGGTGGCGGCATGCGCCAGGCAGGCATTATTGCGGCGGCTGGGATTGTAGCGCTGGATGAGATGGTTGAAAGGCTCTCGGAGGATCATCGACGCGCTTCTTTGTTAGCGGAGGGATTGCGAGCTAATGGCAAAGTGCATCTGACCAAGAACTCACCCCAAACCAACATGATCTTCTTCCAACTGGATGAAAGTGTGGCGCTTTCCATGGCAGAATTCCTGGAGGCGATGAAACAGGAAGGTGTGCTGTTGATGGATTCTGGTCCTGGGGAGTATCGCATGGTGACCCATAACGACATCAGCGACAAGGCTGTGGAAGTCAGCCTGGAAGCTTTCAGGAAGGTTCTCAATTGAGATAATCTGGGCCTCCCGGGCACGGGAGTTGCAGTGTAAACTGCGAGGAAATATGCGAAATCATTTGCAGGGCTCTCGTTCTCTGCGATTCAGTGTCTTTGGGCTGATTTTTTTTGCGTTTCTGATCAGTTTGATATTTACCACCTTAAGGTTAGGCGAAGTTTTTAGCCAATCCATTTCAGCGGAAAACTACATTTACTACTTTCCACTCGTAAGAACAGGAGAGTCGACGCCGGTTGGTCCGGTGGGGGGTACTTTCACTTCCTTTGCGATCGACCCAGGTCAGAACGACAATATCTACGCCGGGCATTATGGCAGCGGTGTTTATAAAAGTTTTGACCAGGGCACAACCTGGTACAGGAAAAGCCTGGGATTGGGAAACCTGGTCATCCAATCGCTCGCGACGCATCCGACCAGTTCGAATATCGTTTTTGCAGGGACCTACAGGGGGGGGATATATAAATCGACCAATGCTGGGGAAAGCTGGCAGGCATCGAACGGGGGTGTGCTCAACAACCACATTATCTACGACATTGAAATTGATCCATCCAACCCGCAGAGGATGTTTGTCGTTTCACGAATTAGCGACAGCCTGGTCGGTTATCTTGCCAGGAGTATGGATGGAGGGATTAATTGGACCATTCTGCTGACGGGAAACAGCTTCCCAGAACCGGATTACTTTTACGATGTGGACATTGATCCGAACAACTCCAATCTAGTCTATCTGACGGCGCACGAACACGGATTTTACAAGAGCCTGAATGGCGGCGTGACATTTTCCCCGATCAACTCTGGGGTGATTGATCTTTCGGCGCGATCTTTCGCCATTGATAATGCCTACGCAGGGCTGGTTTATGGCGGTGTCTGGCACGGGGATGGTGTCTATCGCACATGGAATGGCGGAGCTTCGTGGGTAATGAGTAGTGCAGGGCTGCCGAAAGACGTGGAGGTATACAGAGTTTATCTTGACCCCTTTGGCAGGCAGCAAAAGCGGGTTTTCAGCTGCACTTACGGTAATGGACTGTACAGTTCGGATGATTTTGCTGCCAGTTGGGTTCCGCGCGGTCTGGCTGGGCAGCGCCTGTATGACTTCGTGATTGCCGATGGCAACCCACAGCGCTGGTATGCTGCCACTGAGAACAATGGAATTTATCGCTCGAGCAGCTATGGCTCCAATTGGAACAGTATCATGGCTGATATGCGATTGACGGCTATTACTGGTCTTTCGGAAATGCCTGGTGAAGCTGACGTGCTGGTA
>ENA-OSEO01000842-OSEO01000842.1-sediment-metagenome-genome-assembly--contig:-NODE-842-length-67665-cov-6.764381_pt1 | contig 67665 bp, 58 predicted proteins | sample MGYA00237883_ERZ534232 | MGnify/ENA metagenome assembly ERZ534232
TTCGGTGATATTGGCAATCTTGCTCTTGATAAAGGTCACCTTTTCGTCGGCCTGGACCTTGACGTAAAAATCCTCGAGCCTGTCCAGGGCCCTGATGTCAATAAAAAATATGGTCACATCGCAATCCGGCTGCCGTTCCCTCACATAGGTGGTATGCTTGAGGGAAGCGAGACAACAAATCCCCGAGCAATAGGGGAGATGATTCTCATCCCGCGACCCGGCGCACTGGACAAAGGCGATATTTTTGGGTTCTTTATTGTCGGATGGCCGCAGGATCTTCCCCTCGGTAGGCCCGTTCGGGGATGCCATCCGCTCCATCATCACATTGGTGATCACATTCTTACACTCGCCAAAGCCGTAATACTCAATCTTTGCAGCATCATAGGGACGCCACCCTGCGGCCCAAACGATGGCGCCTGCCTTCAGATCGAAGGTGGTCTCCTTCATGTCGAGGTCAATGGCGCCGTACTCGCAGGCCTCCAGGCATTTCTTGCCCTGGTCCGTGCCCACAATGGAGGGATCCAGCACATATCTCATGGGAAATGCAAATTCATGCGGCAGATAGGCCGCCTTGATCTTGTCCATCCCGTAATTGAAGGGATTCTCAATCTCCACCTCGCATGCCTCGGCGCATTTTCCGCAGCAGGTGCACTTCTCGTTCACATACCTGGGGTTCAGCTTGATGGTCACATCATAGTCCCCTTCCTGCCCTGAAATGCCCGTCACCTCGGCCATGGTAAAAAAACGGACCTTGGGATTCTGACGCATCCGCCGGAAATTGATCTCCAGTCCGCAGTTCGGCGGACACAGTTTTGGAAAATACTGATATAACTGGGTCACCCGGCCGCCCAGATAGGGATTCCGCTCGACCAACACCACTTCGTGACCGGCCTCAGCCGCCTCCAGTGCTGCCGTAATCCCGCTCATGCCTCCGCCGACCACCAATATGGTCTGGCTTGTCGTCTGTACATCTGCCATCGCATCCTCCAGGGTTGTAGTTTTTAAATGGGTCTCTTAATACAAAAAGCGTATCTCGTCAATATCCATTTTCAGGTCACAGACAATCGAAAAAATGGGCATCGACCAAATACGCTGCATTAAGTGCCTAAATTGCGAAGTGCTTAAAGTGAGCTAACGGGCTCAATATTCAGCGGATAAAAACCCTTTCGGGCGTTCTCAGGCGGGGACTTCTACAGACTGGGCCTATGTTTAGCCACGGGACATTGAGCAATTGCATTTTAGATCACTTAAAACAGTCGGCCGCAACGAATAAATGAAATACTCCAGACGCCATAAAACCCGGCGTCTGGAGTATGTTCGACTCAGGTTAGAAGACTATACCCCGGGAATGTTCCAGACATCTTTCTTCGTCATTTCCCATTCCCCGCTGGCAGGATCCCACCGGCAGTTGGCAAAGCAGTGCCAGTTTTCCTCATCCATCTTGGGCGTGTCTGACCGGAAGTAGTAGCCCGGCCACCGGGTCTCTTCCCGGAAGAGCATGGTCCTGACATGGGCCTCGCCCTGCCACATCCTCTGAACGTTTTCCCAGCACCTCTCGAGGGAGTAGATGTCCGCGGCCGCCAGCTTCTCGGAGTCTTCCTTCAGGAAGGCCAAAAGCTCCATGGCCCTCTCCAAATTGGCCTTGCTGGTCTTGAAGGCCGCGGTCACGCCGCCTGCGTACTCGTCCATGATCTTCTGGAGACGATCCATGAACTGCCGCCACAGGAGGTAGTTGGGGTTGATCTCAGGAGCGGTGGTCAACTTGCAGAACTCCTGATAACGATCCAGCGGCGCCAGGATCTTGGCCTTGATGGCATCCACCTTGGCGGCGTCGATCGTGGGCTCTGCACCCTTTTCCACGATGTATTTGATGGCCGCCTTGCCCGCGATCCGACCTTCTGCATGGGAACCGGACGAGAACTTATGGCTGGATGCACCCGAGGCATCGCCGGCCGCGAACAGCCCTTCCACCGTGGTCATATTGGCATATCCCCACTTGTACGGGGTGTCCATGTCCTCAGGACCGCTCACCCAGGCGCCCGAGGCCCCGGAGTGAGAACCGATAAAGTAGGGCTCGCAGGCCGCGATCTCAGAGTGCTTCTCTTCGGGCTTGACGTTCTGGGCCGCCCACAGGTGGGCCTGGGAAATCGTCATATCCAGGAAGTCTTCCCACGCCTCTGCCTCCAATTCCTTCATCTTCTTCTTGAAGGCCTTGGGATCATCCTTGTAGGCATCGGCCAGCTTGGCAATGGCCTCATCCGTCTCCATATAGAGGGGACCCAAACCGGCATCCATATCCAGCATGCCGAGGTAGTTTCTCAGATTGGCGGGAATAGGCTTGGCCAGGCCGTAAGGCGCCCAGTTGTTGAGCTCTTCCTTTCGGACCGCCATATACTCGCCGCCCTCTGCGCTGACGGCCCTCGATTTGAACAGGAGGAACCATGCGCCCACAGGACCGTAGGCATCCTTGAATCTTACCGGGATAAACCGGACTTCCTGGCAGGTCATCTCTGCGCCGGCCTTGAGAGTGAAATAGGCGCTGGAACCGGTGTTGAACGGCGGATACCAGGAACGACCAAAGCCCTCGCCCACGGACCTGGGCCGGAACACATGAACCGCACCGCCTGCTGCAATGGCCGTGGCCTTTGCCTTGAAGACATAGATCTTCTCTTCACGGGTGCTGAAGCCCACCGCGCCCACGCACTTGTTGCCGTCCACGAGCGGCTCTACAATGAACACCCTTTCGTAGATCTCGCCGCCGGCATCGGCGATGGCGTTTTTGGCGGCCTCAGCAATGATTATCTTGTAAGACTCGCCGTTGATCATGAGCTGCCATCGGCCCTCATGCACATACTTGCCGTTTTCGTCTGTCCAGATCTTGAGACCCCATTTTTCGAAGAGGTGCACGGTGGAGTCCACGTGACGGGCGATGTTGTAGACCAGGTCCTCCCTGGAGATCCCCATCAGGTCCTGACGCACGTACCTGACATAATCCTCGCAGGTGTTCTCTCCGTCTTTGACGCCCACATACTGGTTGATGGCCGAAAGGCCCATGGCCACGGCCCCGCTTCTGTCCAGGGCGGCCTTATCCACCAGGGTCACCTTCAGGCCGTTCTTCTTGGCCCAGTAAGCGGCCTCTGTGGCCACACCACACGCTGCAAATCCCCCACCAACGATCAGGAGGTCAGTTTTGACTTCTACTGTTTCAAAATTTGCCATATCTACATACCTCCTTTCTTATACTGTGGGCACAGCATCGAGCCCTAACGATGCGGGTTCGGTGGCCAAGGCCTGGCTGTTGAGGTCGTCATGCGTAGCAAACCCGCCCAAGGGGTCCGCGGTCCCCTCTTCCGTGGTTCGGATGGGGAACTTGAACCTCTTGATGCTGCCGTCGCGGAACTTGATCGTCCACATAATGTCCTGAGAACCCCGCAGGGGAACGCAGCTCGCTCCCAGAGGAATGAAGTCTGCATAGCCCCGAACATCCATGGCCTGCTGAGGGCAGATCTTGACGCAGCACTGGCATTCCCAGCACATGGACGGATCCCGGTTGTATGCCTTCATCTTCTCCATGTCCAGCACCATCAGGTCGTTGGGGCAAATGTACATACACGCGGTCTTGTCCTGCCCTTTGCAACCATCGCACTTTTCTGCATATACAAAACTTGGCATTATAACACCTCCTGCAATTAACGGTTTTAACTCCTCAAACAATCTTCCTCAACAACGGAAAACGCTCCTCTTGCACCTCCTTTCTCTATGATACTGTCTATGCTCTGGGTTATTGGGTAACAAGTTCGCATCAGGACTGAAAAGGCCGCCTTACATGGCGGAAAGACGGCCCTGAAAATCAATTCTTCTTCACGTCCCCGGTGGCCGCGCCGTGCAGCTTGATCTCGACCTTTTCTTCCAGCCCCTGATAATACTCCTGGAGAATTTTGACCACTTCGGGCCGGGAGAATTCCGGGGGAAGATCGCCGCCCTCGGAAAGGGTCTTCCTGACCATGGTTCCGGACAGGAGAAGCCTGTCCTCTTTGCCGTGGGGGCATGTTCTCATGGAGGCCATGCCGCCGCACTTATAGCAATGGAAGGTCCAGTCGATGTTGAGATTCTCGCACTTGAGGGCCCCTTCCGGAATCTCATTAAAAATCCTCTGGGCGTCAAACGGTCCATAGTAATCGCCCACGCCTGCATGATCCCGACCGATGATCATGTGGCTGCAACCGTAATTCTGTCGGAATACCGCGTGCAGCAAGGCCTCTCTTGGCCCGGCATAGCGCATCTCCATGGGATAGCCGCCCTGGACCACCGTGCCCTTCACAAACCAGTTGTCCACCAAAGCGCTGATGGCCTTGACGCGGACATCCGCTGGGATATCGCCTGCTTTGAGCTTGCCCACCAGCTGGTGGATATAGACCCCGTCCATCACCTCTACGGCGATCTTGGCCAAGAACTCATGGGACCGGTGCATGGGATTGCGAAGCTGAAGCGCAGCCACCTTGCGCCATCCCAGCTCCTCAAAGATCTTCCTGGACTCGACCGGCCGGTGGTAGAGGCCCTTGAACTCCTCCGGGTAGTAGCTTTCGCTGATCACCTTGACCGGACCCGCCAGGTTGTATTTGCCCTGGGCCATGACCTTTGCCACGCCCGGATGCTCTAAATCCGTAGTGGTGAAGACGGCCTTGCATTCGTGTTCTTTGGAAATCGTGTATTTTTCCGAGACCAGCATGGTCGCGATGGTGGTTCCTGTCTCATCATCCACCAGGGCCAGATCATCGCCTTCCTTCACGTCCTCGTCATCGGTGGAGACAGTGATCGGGATGGGCCAGAACGTTCCATCCGACATCAGAAACTTGTCGCACACGCCGCGCCAGTCGTCCTGGGTCATAAAACCGGTCAGGGGCGTAAAGGCCCCGATCCCCATCATGATGAGGTCCGAGGTTTCTCTTGAGGTAATTCTAATTTGTTTGAGTGTCTTGGCCCTTTCAGTCTCGGCCTTGAGTTCGTCACCCTCCAGCAACAGGGGGATCAGTCTTTCTTCTTTGCCATGCGGTACTATGAGATTTGACATGCAACGCCCTCCTTTTTGGGATTATGATTATGGCCCGGATGCCTCTGAGCCGCAACCTCAATATCCTTGCTGACGACCCTTGTGCATTTTGTAACAAGCTCCTTTATATATGATTTTTTGGGGGTGTCAAGAAAAAATCAACATTAATTTTTGCCCTCCATGGGATTCTCTGCCCCGCCGGGGGACATCATATATATCTATTTGAATTTTAAACTAAATTTCCAAGATATGCCCATTGCTGCGCAAGGCTTTCAATCGCAAAACGGCGCCCTTTCCATAAAAGAGCCGCTGAAGGGATCTGCATGGGCCCGGCTTTTGGGCCGTACCCTTCATGGAGCGCAATACTTAACCCATTGGAAATAAGCCGGAAAAGGCGCCGTATGGCGCCTCTTTCATCCAGAAGCCGCATCCGCTGGATCCCTGCCCCGCACCCAATGGCCCATATCCTCCTCAGAGCATCTCCCTTGGCTGTCCCGTGGATTCCAGCACGCTGCTCCACAACCGACCTTCCGGATTCACATGTTTTCTCTCCGACACGGCCAGGGGAATGGGCACGTGGGTGAACTCGCCGTTCCAGTAGCCCACCACCATGTTGGTGCGGCCGCTCATGCCTGCATGGACCGCGCAGTGGCCCAAAAGGAGACAGAAGACCGAATCATGGGGATTGGCTGGCCTGCTCCGGATGGTGTAGCTGGGATCGATATACTTCAGGACGATCTTGACCCCCGCCTTTTTGAAGTGGGCGTTGATCTGGTCCCTCAAAAAAACTCCGATGTCGGTGAGGCGCACATTTCCGGAGGCATCTCGTTCCTCCGTCTTCTCCATCAGGTCCTGCCCCGCCCCTTCCGCCACTACGATCACAGCATGACGGCGCTTCTCAAGCCGCTCGGCAAGGGCGGACAGAAAGGCCTCCATCGTGAAGGGCACCTCCGGCACCAGGCAGAAGTTGACGTCGCTGTTGGCCAGGGTGGCATGGGCCGCGATAAACCCCGATTCCCTGCCCATGAGCTTTACCAGGCCAATGCCGTTGCGCGCGCCGTGCGCCTCCACATGGGCCGAATAGATGGATGTCCGCGTCTCGGCCACCGCGGTCTCGAAGCCGAACGATTTGTCCAGATAGGAGATATCGTTGTCGATGGTCTTGGGGATGCCGATCACGCTGATCTTGAGCCCGCGGCAGCCGATCTCCTCGGAGATGGCCTGCGCTCCCCGAAGGGTCCCGTCTCCGCCGATGGCGAACAGGATGCCGATGTTCATCCGCTCGAGGGTGTCCACCATTTCGGAAACGTCCTGGGGCCCCCGGGACGAGCCCAAGATGGTCCCGCCTTTTATATGGATGTCGCGCACCTCCCTGAGGCCCAGCTCCATGGGAGGGTGTCGATAGGCAGGCGCGAGTCCTTCATACCCATAGCGAAATCCAAATGCCGAGGGCACGCCGTAGTGGTAGTGAAGGCTGAAAACAATGGACCGAATCACGTCGTTTAAACCCGGACAGATGCCTCCGCACGTGACGATGCCGCATTTGAGCTTGGATGGATCGAAATAGATCTTGCTTCGAGGTCCGGCCATCTCAAAAGCGGGAAGGGGCCTGCCTGCCTTGATGACGGCCTCCGCCTCCTTGAGGCTCGAATGAAAAAGGACGCGCTTGTCGTCATCCACAAAATCGCTGGTAATCATGGGGGACGGGATGCGGCACCCCCCCAGCCTCTGCACATTCAGGTCCGCATTACATTTCATAGCGCATCTTTTCTGCAAGGGTTGACCATCTTGAACATCCAGAGAAAAGGGCCTATTTCTCCGGTTACCCTGTCAGGAGGCAACCATAGGCAAAAGAGGATTGCATGTCAACATAAAGCCGCACCCATCCCCACCTTCCTATACTTACCATCTTCCCAAAAGTTCGGCACCGCCAGATAAAGATTGTGGCCCTGCAACCTCTTCTTCCGCCCCCACGGGTTTTGTGTGGGCGTGAGGTCCCGCCAGACAAAAAAAGAGCAACTCAGCATCACACCAAGTTGCTCTTTTCTTTAGACCTTTCTGGTCGGGACGGAGCGATTTGAACGCTCGACCCCCTGAACCCCATTCAGGTGCGCTTCCAGACTGCGCCACGTCCCGTGTTTGGTTAGACTATTTTATACCGCTATGCCTCTTTGTCAAGAAATAAAATGGAAACCCAGCAATTCTCATTATAAGGCAGACACGGTGTTAACATCCTGTGTGAGCGGCATCTTGCCACGACTTTTCGCGGCTTAAAGACAGCTCTTACACGACAATTCTGCCAAAATGAGAATTGCTGATGGAAACGTGACACAAAGGTACTTGTCAGCGCGACCGATGATGGCTATCATATTTTGCGGCGAAGGACCTTTTCCATGTTGTGTGATCTATGTCTTGGTGACGATCCATGACCCGTTCCCATTGCATCAGCAACCGCAATATCCGAATTATCGCCGCCTACGTCAAAAACAGGATCGGCACTCACCTGTCGCTTTTCGAGGGACTTCCTTACCCTTCAGATGAATACCTCTCCCCGCAGGATTTCTTTCTCAACGAAGACGAATGGACCACCTATGACAACTTCGAGCGCATATTCAGAAGGGCAAGAGAACTCGTGGGAGAACCCGATTTCTTTTTCAACTGCGGCGCTTCTTCTGCAAGGCTCCGTTCCTGGGGGCGTTTCCATTATTTCGTGAGGATCTTCGCCAGGCCGGATGATGGATACATTCGTCTCCCTTTCTTTAATAAAAACTTTAATGATACCAAGGATATAGAAATTATCTCCCCTCCTGCTTACGACCCCGGGTCCAAAAAATTCAAGACACTCCTGAAGATCACGCCTCACACGGATTTTGACATCAACCGCGATTATATGGGCGACCCATACCTCCGGGGCATCCTGTCTTCCATTCCTACCATCTGGAATCTCCCGCCCGCGGACGTCACACAGCGGTTGTTCCCCTACGATCCTGAAATCGTCTTTAATCAGGATCCGGAGTTTGCGCCCTACCGCCTGGATGTGCGGATCGCATCAGGCATCATGACCCTTGCCTCTCCCGACAGCAACATGCGCATTACAGTCGGAAGAGAGGTGTTTCTCGAGCCGGAAGTCGTAAACGGCAAGGAGATCTTCTTAGGAAAATATGCCGAAACCCCTTCGGATCTGCATAGGACAACCGCAGGATCTTGGACCGCTGTTCTGATCACCGAGACCTTCGGCATCGGAGAGCGGACCCTCTTCGCGGCCGGCGAGATTTATAAGGCGCCCTATGCTGTCCTGGAAATCTCATATGACGGTTTGTCCCTAACCCGCCGTCTTGGCCAGATATTTCGGATCAGAGCACATTCTCGCGATTCAGGAGAGGAATACATCGAGACTATCAACCAGCTCAGGAAGAGCATGGCCGCCAAGAACCAGGCCTATGTCAGGCTCGAGAAGACCTTCTCCGAACTGATGGACGCCAAGGCCCGCCTGGACGCCTACAATCGAGAGCTGGAGCGCATGGTGGAGAAACGCACCTCGGAGCTTCGCAAGGCCCAGGATCAACTCCTTCTCTTAAACAAGAACCTCGAAGCAAAGGTCCAAGCCCAGGTCGTCGAACTGGAAAAATACAACCACCTGAGACGCTACCTGTCCCCCAAACTTGCAGAGAAGATCCTCAGCGGCGAGGACCCGTGGCATACAGAACCCCAGCGAAAACTGATGACCGTAGTGTTTACCGACATCAGGGGATTCTCGTCTCTTACCGACAGTCTGGAACCGGAGGAGCTGTTTCAGCTTTTGAGCCGGTACCATTCCGAGATGATCCAGATCGTCCACACGTACGACGGGACCCTAAACAAGATTGTGGGAGACGGGCTGCTCATCTTCTTCGGCGATCCCATACCCATGGAGGACCATGCAGGCAGGGCCGTCCGTATGGCCATTGACATGCAGAAAAAGGTGCGCGACCTCTCCGAGGAATGGATCCGATACGGTTATCCGCTGGGCATAGGTATCGGCATCAACAGCGGCTATGTGACCGTGGGGAACGTGGGTTCGGAGGCCTACAGCGATTACACGGTGATCGGCAACCAGGTCAATGTGGCCTCCCGCCTGGAAACAAAGGCCGCAGCCGGGCAGATCCTTATCAGCCAGAGGACCTACCGCATGCTCAAAGAGCCTGTTGTGGTCGAGGAGATTGGAGATATCCAGGTCAAGGGGATCCATACCGCAGTCAAGACCTACGCTGTCGTATGGCAATGAGGTGTCCTGAAACCGCGGCGACGCATCATCTCATTAACTCAAGGTGATTGCTTGCTGCAGATGAGAGCAAGCGACACCAACAGCGTTCCTGCGGGTGCGCCTTCAGGCGCACGGCCCGCGCCACATATGCGCCTGAAGGCGCACCTACCCCAACTTTTTGAGATCGTACGCGGCGCAATGGCAATCGGCCGATTATTTTTTCAATTGTTCCATGCACCCCCGGGGCCCCGCCTTTACATCCCTGTGAATGGTATTATTTTATATCTGACATCTCGATACTTGAAAAATCATGCCATTATACAACTTTTCCCATGATGGATTGCTGTTCGGCGACTGAGCCACACCCAGGCCATTTCCCATAAGAGCACTCGGCTGGGACGCACAAGGGGGATGTTAAAAGCAAGCGCTTGGCGCCGAGCCGGCACCCAAGAGGGAAGAAAAGGGAGGATATAGACATGCCATATGATCAAGAAGACAACGCCTCGGTGCTGCCCCGGGACGTATCCATACTTCCGTTAAGAAATACGGTCGCCTACCCCTATTCGGTGCTGCCCCTGATTGTAGGGGTGCGCCGATCCGTTGCCTTAATCGAAAAGGCCGCTGAAGGAGACGGCATCATCGGGCTGGTGGCCTCCAGAGACGGGAGCATTGAAGAACCCAATCCGGGTCAGACCTATGAAGTGGGGACGCTCGCAAAGATCGAGCGGGTCGTCCAGGAATCGGGAGATACCCTGCAGATTGTGGTCAGGGGACTGGAACGGTTCAGGATCGACAAGTGGCTCGCAACCGATCCATTTCTGCAGGCCCATGTGACGCCTGCTCCAGAAGTTGTGGAACAGGATGTGGAGATGGATGCCTTGATGCGCAGCCTCCAGGAGGTGACAGAGGAAATCATCGAACTTTCTCCCAATCTGCCCAAGGAAGTGGCCAAATTCCTCCGCCACATCAAGGAACCCGGCCAGTTGATTTACATTGTGGCCGCGACCCTGACCCTGGACGTCAAAAAAGGACAGGCCCTGCTCGAGTTGGACACCATGAAGGATAAGCTGAGGATGCTTGTTTCCCATCTTTCCAGGGAAAAGGAGATCCTTACCCTTAATAAAAAGATACGTTCCGAGGCCCATGAAGAAATGGACAAGGCCCAGAGGGATTACTATCTGCGTCAGCAGCTCAAGGCCATTCAGAAGGAACTGGGTGAAAGCGCTGAGCCTGCCTCGGTCTCTGATGAATATGCTGAGAAGCTCAAGGAGGCGGGTTTGCCCAAAGAGGCCATGAAAGAGGCAGAGCGGGAACTGGGACGGCTTACAAACATGTCCCCCCAGGCCCCTGAATACTCCCTCATCAAGACCTACCTGGACTGGCTTGTGGAACTTCCCTGGGGCAAGACCAGCGAAGACCAGATGGACATCCAGTACGCCAGAACAGTTTTGGACGAGGATCACTACGACCTGGAAGAGGTCAAGGAGCGCATCATCGAATACCTGGCGGTGCGCAAGCTGCTTGCCGAGCGTTCCGACCCCAGGGATGAGGAGAAAGACCCGGGTCAGCGCATGGAGGGGATGGGCGCCATCCTGTGCTTTGCAGGACCCCCGGGCGTAGGCAAGACCAGCCTTGGCCAGAGCATCGCCCGGGCCCTGGGACGCCGTTTCACACGCATGAGCCTGGGAGGCATGCGGGACGAGGCGGAGATACGGGGTCACCGGAGGACCTATATCGGGGCCATGCCTGGCCGGATTATCCAGGCCATCAAACGGGCCGGAACCCGCAACCCTGTCTTCATGCTGGATGAGGTGGACAAGGTCGGCAACGACTGGCGGGGCGATCCCAGCAGCGCCCTTTTGGAGGTGCTGGATCCGGCCCAGAATCACGCCTTCCGGGACCACTACCTGGATGTGGATTTCAACCTCAGCGACGTGATGTTCATCACCACGGCCAACCAGATGGAAACCATTCCAGCCCCCTTGCGGGACCGGATGGAGATTATTCAGCTGGACGGATACACGGAATACGAAAAGCTCCACATTGCCAAACGATACCTGGTCCCCCGGCAATTGAAGGCCAACGGCCTCAGGGAGGAGGAGATGGATTTTTCCGATGCGGCCATACACAAGATCATCCAGCACTACACCCGGGAAGCCGGGGTGAGAAATCTGGAGCGGAATATCGGCGCCGTGTGCCGGAAGGGGGCGGTCAGGATCGCAGAAGGTCAAACCACCTACATCCATGTAACCGAGGACGTGGTTCGATCCTACCTGAAAAAGGAGCGGTTCGAATCAGAACTGTCCGAGGTCATTGAGATGCCCGGCATTGCCACGGGCCTGGCCGTCACGCCCGTAGGGGGAGACATCCTCTTCATAGAGGCAACCCTCATGAACGGCGAGGGCCGACTGACCCTGACCGGCCAGTTGGGCGATGTAATGAAGGAGAGCGCCCAGATCGCCCACAGCTATGTGCGGTCCAAGGTCAAAGCGCTGCAACTGGACCTGTCTCTTTTCAAGAGCGCCGACATCCACGTGCATGTGCCCGCAGGCGCCATACCCAAGGACGGTCCTTCTGCAGGACTTGCCATTGTCATGGCCGTCATCAGCCTCTGCAGCGGCCGGCCCGTGCGCAGCGATGTAGGTCTGACCGGCGAGGTAACCCTTCGAGGGAGGGTCCTTCCTGTGGGCGGCATCAAGATGAAGCTCCTTGCGGCCCATCGTGCAGGGCTCAGGACGGTCATTCTGCCCAGGCGCAATGAAAAGGATCTGGAAGAACTCCCGGACGAGGTCAGGAACAAGCTGGAAATCGTCCTGGTGGAAACCATTGACGAGGCCCTGGAAAAGGCCCTCTGTCCCGAGAAAAAAGAAGTGGATCTGCCCCTGGCAGCCAATGGATAATCGGGATTTTGCCCCCTTACAATAAAAAAGGCCCGGGAGGCTGTCTCCCGGGCCTGATAGATGCCTCATTCTTCCGTGCTCAACGAGCTCCTGCTCCTGCCTCAATGGCCTCTATGGACCTTAGAATATCGGCATTCACAGGCGTGGGCACGCCGTATTTCTTTCCCAGATCAATCACCTTCCCTGCCAGCATCTCCACCTCGGTCTTCCTCCCCCCTTCCACGTCCTGGAGCATGGAGGTCTTGCCATCCGGGGAAAGACCGGACAGGATCGAATACCAGTTTTCAATATCCTCATAAGAGAGATCCACCTTTGCTTTTTGGGCAATGGAGATGACCTCCTTCATGGCCGATTCCATGAGGTCCCTCGCCTCCTGGGATGTCTGGAATACCGAATAGGGGGCGCGAAGCACGGCCGAGGCCTGATTCATCCCCACGTTGATCATGAACTTCCACCAGAGGATCCGAATCATGTCCACCGGCGTCTCATAGGCGATGCCGGCCCTGTCAAAAAGGGATTGCAGGTCCATGACCCGCTGAGAGACGACGTGGTTTTCTGCCTCGCCGAAAAAAAGCCTGCCCTGGGTGGTATAGGTGAGCCGGTTGTCTTCCCTGAGCGCATCAATGCCCACGGCCACGGCATACAACACCTTTTCTTGGCCATAGGCCGCTCCAAGGGCCGCCTCGCTGTCAATGCCGTTCATCACAGACAAAAGCATGGTCTTTTCGCCCACCCGGTTTCTTATGTCGCGGATAGCCTGTGGCAGGTGATAATGTTTAACAGCCACAATGACCAAATCCGACGGCGGGGCCTCATCATCGGGCCGCATCACCGGCAGGTCATAATGCCTGTCGTTGACGAAAAATCCCTTTTCCTTCAGACGCCCATAACGCTCTCCGTCTGCGATGAGCCATATGCAATGGGGATCCATCTCAAAAAGCCTGCTGGCATAGAAGGATCCCATGGCCCCGGCCCCTATCAGGGCAATCTTTTGAATGGGCGACATATGGTCAACTCCTCTTTTTTAGGCGGTGGCCCCATAGCGTTGACAGCCTCACATTGAGGATAAGCCTTAAGCCACGTCCGAAAGGCCTTTCGAGCATTTGGGAGACAAAACGCCCCGAAAACCAAAAACCGTCTTTCAAGACGGTCTAACTCATTGATTTAAATGGTCGGGGCGAGAGGATTTGAACCTCCGACACCCTGCTCCCAAAGCAGGTGCGCTGCCAGACTGCGCCACGCCCCGATGTTTTGATCGACGGTTTTGATTTTAGCGGCTTGCTGCAGCAAAATCAAGCCCATAGTTGCGCATTAATCTCTTGACGTGAAATGCGTCATTTACTATAGTGCGATCCCATTCAGGACCACCCGCATCTCGAGTGCGTTATGCACGCTCCCGGAAAAACATCTGGCCTAAAGGAGGCTTTGCATGGACCTTTTTAGAAGAATCGGCATCGGAATTGTATCGATTATTCCCGCCTTTGTCCTGGGCGGCCTTGTATGGGACTGGTTTGGATCCTGGTTGGCCACGCTGGGAATGGTGGTCATCGTCGGGATTTTTTCCGGCTACGCCATGGCCGGGAAACTTTCCAAGGGACAAGGTGAAGACAGGGCTTCTTCATCTGCCCATTAAGAAGGGGGCCAAACCCTCGGTTCGGCCCCCCAGTATGCGGATTAGGCGATCCCCAGGCTGAATTTGAGGGATTTGAGGGTGTTTTTCATGAGCATGGTGATGGTCATGGGACCTACCCCGCCCGGAACAGGCGTAATGTAGCCGGCAATCTCCTTGGCTGCATCGAAATCCACGTCTCCTCTGAGGATGGCCACCTTTTTGCCCGTCTTTTCACTCACCTTTTCGCCTACCCTGTTGACCCCCACATCAATCACGCAGGCCCCCGGCTTGATCCATTCGGGCTTTACCAGGCCCGGCACGCCGGCCGCGACGATCAAGATGTCGGCCCGCTTGCAGTGGGCGGCCAGGTCCCTGGTCCGCGTGTGAACGACGGTGACCGTGGAATTGGCGCCCGGACCTTTCTGGAGCATCATGTTGGCAATGGGTTTTCCCACGATATTGGAACGGCCCACAACCACTACCTCGGCCCCGCTGGTCTCCACACCGGACCGCACGATCATCTCCTGGATGCCTGCCGGCGTACAGGGCGGGAACTTGACCTCAGACCCTCCGATCATCAGTCTCCCCACATTGACCGGATGGAACCCATCCACGTCCTTGTCCGGATCGATCGCATTGAGCACCTTTTTCTCATTGATCTGCTTGGGAAGGGGCAACTGGACAAGGATGCCATGAATGGAATCATCCTTGTTGTACTTCTCGATCAGGGCCAAGAGGGCCTCTTCAGAGATGTCCTCAGGCTGGTTGTCCTGAATCTCTTTGAATCCTAATTGGTTGGCGGTCTTAATCTTGAGGGTGACATAGGACACGCTGGCAGGATTTTCGCCCACCAGGATGGTCACAAGCCCTGGAACAACCCCGTGTTTTTCTTTGATTTCCTTGACTTCCGCCTCGATTTCCTTGAGAATCTGTTCCCGAATCTCAGTCCCTTTGATCAGTTTTGCAGTCATCTCGCTTCTCCTTTGTTAAAAATTTCGTGCCTGTTCTATAAAATTGAGCAACCTTGAGAAAAAAGTTGCAAAGTCCGCGTGGCATGTCCATAGCACACTGTCTGGTTTATTTCAAACATTTTGTGAGCCCGTCCGAGGGTCTCCGCTTTACACCGGATGTCCACAAAAAACCATTTCCTATCGGATAGTTAGCCAAAAATTGAAACCTGAGAGGAGGCAGGCCGTGAAAATGAATATCATCTATATGACCACAAAAAACAGGGACGAGGCCAGGGCCATCGGGAGGGAACTGCTCGCCAAACGACTGGCGGCATGCGTCAATATTATCGACAATATGAACTCCCTCTACTGGTGGGAGGGGGAGATTCAGGACGACCGGGAGGCGGTCCTCATCGCCAAGACCAAAGAATCTCTGGTTCCAGAGGTGATCAAAACCGTCAAGGCCATGCACAGCTATGAATGCCCATGCATCATAGCCGCTCCCATCACAGGCGGATATTCAGCCTTCTTGGAGTGGATTGCAAAGGAGACCCTCTAAGACGCCTACGAGAACACCAGCGGACCCTTTCGGATCAGATTTTTCGTATTATCTTGATGCTCACGATCACCGCCAGGACGCCGAGCACCGCCATAACGCCGACATTGTAGTGGAACATGATATCGGCCATCTTTTGTCTGACCGCATCCCAGTTGTTCCCAATGGCATATCCGAGCATCATCCAGATCAGGTTCCATACTGCGGCGCTGACGAGGGCAAACAAGGACACCCTGAGGACCTTGAGGTGGGATATCCCGCAGGTGATTGAGATAACCGATCTAATTCCGGGGAAAAAACGGTTCAATAAGACGAGGAGATATCCATATTTTTGGAACCATGACTCGGCCCGACGCATGTCGTGCGCCTTGAAAAACCAGTAATCGCGCTCCATAAAAAACCGCCGTCCCAGGAGTCTCCCGACCCAGAAGAGAAACATGAAGCCCCCAAAGCTGCCTGCCAGGGTCGCGATGTAAACGCCCACAAAGGAGAGCCTACGGGTCCCCACCAGAAACGCGCCGAAGGCAGTAATGGTGTCTCCCGGAATGGGGGGAAAGACATTTTCCACAAATGCGCTGACCCCCAACACAAGATAGAGGAGGACGTCAGGGAGAGAATTAAGAAAATCGAGAAAAGTATCTAACCAGGTCAAGGCACCTCCGCAGGCGCAGCCCACACGGCGCAAGGGGCGAGGTTCATGGGCCGCTTTCAGCCATAAGCCCAACTCAGGCAATAAGCAACAAGTAAGGCGCTAAGGCGGCCTAACGGCCGCAACCAAACAGGTTTCGCCCAAGCCCCGGAAGCCTTCCGCCCGCCCGTGGGGGTCTCTGCCCAAGGGCTGCAATAAGATGCATCCATATCGTTCGGCGACCGCCCCCGTGCTCGGGATAGTGTTTATTGAAAGGCAGCAAGGAATCCCTATCGACCCGCCTGACTCGCCTCACTCGCATGGCGGGCAGGTGAAAGGGCGTCCTTGGGGCTGGAACAGACCGTATTTTAAAGCCCTCCTGCCGTTCCCAGGAGCTCTGTTCGGTTTTTGCAGCCCTTGGGCAGAGACCCCCACGGGCAAATTTCTTCGCATGTTGCAGAGAAGTTGCAGACAAAGGGCGGGCGTCATCCGGCAACTTATGATTATTCTGTTTTGCGACACAAAAGACAAGCCCTCTTTTTGCCTTGACGAAACCTGCTGCTTCTGGTATTTCAGCTACTCCAGACAGGAGGTTCGATTCAGTGGCGAACAAAAAGCTCAGCAGAAAAGAACTGCTAAAAGGACCAGATGAATTTCTCACGCTCTCCAGCAGGGCCGCCGCCTATTTGAGTGCTCACACGCGCGAATTGAAGATTGCGGGAATTGCTGTGGCCGTTATCCTGGCGGGGTATCTGTCGGTATATGGCTACCTGCGGCATACCAACACCAAAGGCCAGGAGGCCTATAATCTGGCCTACGATATCCTGACGGAGACCGACAGCCCAGCCGATATGCCTGGCAACGAGGACCTCAAGAAGGCCGAAGACCTGTTTAAAGAGGTAATTGACGAATACGCAATGTCAAAGGCAGCCCGCCTTGCCCTCCCCCAGGTAGCCCATATCAAATTCAGTCAGAAAAATTATGATGAGGCCTTAGCCTATTATGAGCGCTTTGCAGAAAAAATCTCAGGTCGCAAACAATACGAAGACCTGACCTCGCTGGCCCTGGCACTGTGCCATGAAGCCAAAGGGGAATTCAAAAAGGCTATTTCAATCCTGACTCCCCTTGTGGAGGAGCCGGCCAATCCGTTCAGAGAGACCGCCATGCTGAGTTTGGAACGTCTTTACAGGCTGGAGAATCAGCCTGAAAAGGCCCGAGATGTCTTGGAGAAATTTATCCAGGACTACAAGACGTCGCCATTTTTGCCCATGGCCAAGGCCCGTCTCTGATTTCGCCATGGGCCGCACGGCAGGGAAGGCCTTCCCCAAGATCTGCACAATGCCCCGGCGATTGATGTGTCACATCATTGGACTCCACAGTCCAACGCTTTTAACATATTTATATTTATTAACAATATATGCTTCTGCCCTTTTGTCGGGAACCGCCATCCAGCCCTGTTCCAATGGGATTTGAATATGCCAAGATCCTGGATGCCGCGTTTTTGTCGACCAGGGGACTCGGCCCAATACGTCGAGCCTTGAGATTGGACGTCAGCACACTGTCAGGGCAGGCCCTCCCTCGGGTGTGGGATCAGGCTTTTTGCTTGACAGTCCTGCCGGCCTTTTCTATAGTCATTTCATAGCTAAAATGTAGCTTTTTGGGAGGCACTTATGATCGTCACGGAGATTTTGGCCAGAAACGCCAGGATGTACGGGGATGAGGTCGCACTCATTGAACGGGAACCCGCAAAGCAGAAAAGGGTCTCCATTACCTGGAAGCAGTTTGACGAAATGGCCAATCGCGTCGCCAATGCCCTCATCCAAAAAGGCGTCCGGAAGGGAGACAAGGTTATCCACCTGATGATGAACTGCCTGGAATGGCTTCCGGCATATTTCGGCATACTGAGGACCGGGGCCTGGGCCGTTCCCCTCAATTTCCGCTTCTCGGCCGCCGACATCCGATACTGCGCGGAGATCGCAGAGGCAAAGGCCATGATCTTCGGGGAGGAATTCACAGAGCGGATCAACGGCATCAAGGAAGACCTCGATACCATTCAGGACTTTGTTTTCGTAGGACCCGATGAGCTTCGGCCATCCTATGCCGCATCGTGGAAGGTGTTTCTTGACGCCGGCCACCCCGACAATCCCAGTGTTCCCATCACTCTTTTGGACGACGCGGCCCTCTATTTCACCTCCGGCACCACCGGGACTCCCAAGCCGATCCTCCTGACCCACCGCAACCTGGAAGCCGCCTGCATCGTAGAAAACCGGCACCACAACCAGACCCACGCCGACAACTTCCTCTGCATCCCCCCGCTCTATCATACAGGGGCCAAGATGCACTGGTTCGGCAACTTCATCGTGGGCGCCAGGGGCATCATTCTAAAAGGCGTCAAGCCGGAATGGATCCTCGAGGCGGTAAGCGAGGAACAGGCCACCATTGTCTGGCTCCTGGTGCCGTGGGCACAGGATATCCTGATCGCCATTGAGAACGGGGACCTGCGCCTTGAAGACTACGAACTGGACCAGTGGCGGCTGATGCATATCGGGGCCCAGCCTGTGCCCCCCAGTCTCATCAAGAACTGGAAAAAGGTCTTCCCCCACCATGCCTATGACACCAACTACGGCCTGAGTGAGACCACCGGGCCCGGATGCGTCCACTTAGGCATGGACAATCTCCACAAGGTGGGCGCTATCGGGGTTCCCGGGTTTGACTGGGAGTACAAGATCGTGGGTCTGGACGGGAAAGAGGTCTCAAGGGGGGAAGCGGGCGAGCTTGCGGTGAAGGGGCCGGGGGTAATGAAGGAGTACTACAAAAACCCCGAGGCCACAAAAAGCACCCTTATTGACGGCTGGCTGCATACCGGCGATATGGCCCGGGTGGATGAAGACGGTTTCATCTGGCTGGTGGACCGCAAAAAGGACATTATCATAACTGGGGGCGAGAACATCTTTCCGGTAGAAATCGAGGACTTCCTCATGGAAAACCCCCACATCCAGGACGCGGCCGTGATAGGGATCCCTGACGAGCGCCTGGGGGAGATCGTTGCCGCGGTGATCAAGGTAAAGCCGGGGGCCAAATTGACGGAAGAGGATGTCGCGGTTTTCTGTGAAGGGTTGCCCCGGTACAAACGGCCGCGCAGGATCATATTTGGCGATGTGCCCAGGAATCCCACCGGAAAGATTGAAAAGCCCAAGCTCAGGAAGCTCTATGCGGGCATGACGGAGAGTTTCAGGATTTAACCCTTGTCCGCGACTTCTCTGCAAGGTGCGAAGAAGTTTGCCCGTAGGGGTCTCTGCCAAGGGCTGCAAAAACCGAATAGAGCTCCCGGGAACGGCAGCAGGGCTTTAAAATACAGTCTGTTTAAGCCCCAAGGACACCCTTTCACCTGCCCGCCATGCGAGTGAGGCGAGTCAGGCGGGTCGATAGGGATTCCTTGCTGCCTTTCAATAAATGGTATCCCGAGCCCGGGGGCGGTCGCCCAACGATATGAACGCATTTTTTTGCAGCCCTTGGGCAGAGACCCCCACGGGCGGGCAGGCTGCTGTTTGGTTGCGGCCGTCAGGCCGCCTTAGGGCTGACCATGGCTGTATCCGACCCGGCACCAGGGGGCCGGACCCCGGATCGAAGAACGGGTAGAGGCACATACGAGATAAGAGGTGAGAAGCATGGAACAAAAGAGCATTCAGGATTACTATGATGACGACTTTGCCATTTGTTACGGATGCGGAAGACTGAATAAGCATGGTCATCATCTAAAAAGCTACTGGGATGGCGACGAGATCGTGTGTCACGTACGGCCCAAGCCTTATCACACCGGCGCCCAGAATTTTGTTTACGGCGGTCTGGTGGCCTCCTCCATGGACTGCCATGGGACCGGCGCTGCTGCCGCATTCAAACACAGGCACGACGGGAAAGAACTGGGCGTAGACAAACTGGCCCGGTTTGTCACAGCCTCGCTCCAGGTGGATTTCCTGGCGCCCGTGCCTATTGACGGCATTATGGAGATCCGCGCCAGGCTCGAAGAGATTAAGGGTCGCAAGGTCATAGTAGCCATGACGCTGACCGTCAATGACATGGTATGCGCCAAGGGACGCATGGTGGCGGTTCAGATACCGGATGACTATCTGGAAAAATATAATCCTCCTGGGGCAACATGTTAGCCTCTTTGAGGTCCGGCAGGGGGCTCGCGCCAAATTTTCATAAGCCTGACACGTGATTTTTGGTTGACAAACGCTGTCCCTTGAGTTATTAATTTCGACCGGAGTCAAACAGGATGAACGCAATGCACACACACACGGGCTTTTTTTATTATTACTTTAGCCGGAGGGCCGGTCTGCCGTAGTGTGTGTTTTCCCGGTTTACAGGCAACAAAGGCGGAGCACACGCTCCGCCTTTTTTTTGGCATTCACCTCGCTCCTGAATACAGGGGATGAACCATGACCAACACATCCATTCCATTCAGTCCATGTGGACTTCATGAGTCCGGCGAGAGAGATCTGAGGCTGAAGGAAAGGCTGGGCCTCATCAGCCTTATTGACGAGGGGACGCGCATGAAGTCCCCTGAATCCCCCATTGTGGCGGATCTGTTCAACAATCTGTGGGAACTTGTCAACCAGACCGTATCCGGCAGCAGGATCAACCGGCTTAAGCCGGAGGCCTCTCACAACGGCTTCCGCATCATCGAGGTCAACGCAGACACCGGTGAAAACCTGGGCCGTCTGAATATGCTTTACCTGCGGAAACCCATGCCCTGCTACTACCTGGTCTACGTCGAAGTGGCGGCCCCGTTTCGAAGAAAAGGGCTGGGCACGCGCATCCTCAAGCATTTCAGGGAATTTCTGGCAAGTCGGTCGGCCGTGGGGGTCCTGGACAACATCATCCCCGAGGACGACCCAACATACGACATCTATCTGCGGCAGTCATGGAAACCGGTGGAAGACATTGTGGGGGACACTGCCCTGGCAGACGAGCACTATTACATGATCTATATCCCCAACAGCATGGAGGGGAAAGACCTGAAAGGGCCTGTGCTCAAACTGCTGCACCACCTCAACCGGAAGAGGGCCGCCATCGATATGCGCGACAACCAGATTATGGTCCGGCGCACCATCGAGGAATTCAAGGGCCTTCACTCCGCCCTGACCACCTATTTTCAAGACGAGATCCAGCAGAATGAACCCTCCCGCTTGATGCGGTTCATGTTCACGCGTTTTGTCACCAAATTGATCGCCTTCAGACGCCGCATCGAGAACCTGGTGGGGTATACGGGAGGCGATTCCCTGGAGCAGATTTCCCTCTCTCCGGAGATGGCCCGCCTCCCGGCCCAATCCTATGCGCCCCTTGAACTGGAAAACGGCCCGGCCCTTGTGGACGGCGATATGACGCTCTGGAACCGGCTTCCTGAGGCCTTTAGGAAACACCCGGCCAGTTTCATTGAAGGCCTGCCCAATTATGAGAGACCCAGTCTCACCGCCTGGATGGAGGAGGCAGGGATTGAAAAGGGCCACAGACTCACCATCGGAAACCTCATGGACCTGGGGTTTGACCCAACGCGTCTCAAGGAAATGGAAGTGGATAATCAGCCCTGCATCATCGAGCGGATCCAGGCCAAACAGCTTCCGGACCTGAAACAAAAAGAGGGTCTGCTCAGACAAATAAAATCCGAGATGAGCGGCTGCCGGATCCAGAACGCCTCACTCAAGGTCAATCTCCCGGTCCTTACCATCCGCGACAGAGGAAATGCCTATATCCTGCGGCGAAAAATCCGAGGGATTCACTACGAGGAGGCCATGGAGCAGATCCAGGGCATCCCCTGTCTGAGGAGGCTGGATGGCGAATTGAGGCTTCAGCGAATGATCGCAGGAACCGTTCGGGCGGCCTACAGGGCGATATCTGCGCAACTGCATGTGCCAGAAGAGATCCTAAGCGACCTGATGGCCTGCTTTGTCTCGTGGGACATCCGGACAAATCGGCCGGTCATGATGGTGGATTTCACCAGTTCTTACCTCACGGCCGTCTGGATGGCATAAATCCCATGTTGGCCAATCCCCACAGCTTGTCATACGCGGCATCTCAGTCCGACAGTCTTAAATCCTTGAGCATCGGACAGGATGTCAGCTCGATGGCCTTCTTCATGGCCGTCACGCAGGGGGGCCGCATCTCGTCTTTCCACCGGGGATACCCCCCCTGCCAGACATACTGGATGAGTTCATGAAATACGGGCCGGGTGAATCGATACGCCCCGATGGAAATCTCCCGTGAACCCGGATCAACGAACAAGGGAATCTGCACACTCTGGGCAAACCTCTCGATAAGCTCCTTCATGACGGTTTGGGTTTGCCAGCCTTCGGGCCTCTGCTTAAACGCCTCAGGGCTTCGCGGGAACGGAAAGCGCCTGTAGACTTCTCCGATGAAACCGGAAAAGTGAACCCCGTGAATCGCGCCCATGAGATCCCCGACATCGGCCGGATGAAATATCTGGTAGACGTCCCACTGCGCCCTGTAAAGCCCGGACCCGCCATTTTTGGCCAGGTCTATAATATTATTGCAAAAATTCGTCGCAAAGAAAAAAAAGCGGTCGAGGAGAAGCATGTCTGAGTCAATATTGAAAAAACCAAATGCAATGGCGCCGTGGCTGAGGGAGTCAAAGGCTAATGGCATGGCTGACCTCGTTGCCGCATGCCGGCCTTGGCCCATCGGAGATCCCCCGGCACACGGAATTTCATGTTCCTGGCTTGTCGCGTTTATTGCGTTTGTCGGGTTTGCCTGTCGAGGTTCTGATGCAGGGCCCTTTATCCCCCGTTCATCAGGCCTAAGACCTTGTGCCCCCGAAAAACCCGGCAATCGTGTTGACCTGACCCTAAAAATGGTTATTGTAATAGGTTAAATGATCAAAAAACCCGGAAACCATGTTCCAAAAGATCTATAATAAAATCCCGTTTTTTTCAAGGAGCAGACATATGGATCCAGAAAACAGCGCAAGTTGGAAATTCAGGGGAGCGTCCAAGTACGTCCTGGACGAAGAGCTGGCCAACATCGTTAACATTTCCATGGCCCTCGAAATGCCCCTCCTCCTCAAAGGAGAACCCGGGACGGGCAAGACCATGCTGGCCCATGCCATCGCAGAGGCCCTCAACATGAAGCTGATTGTCCTGAACGTCAAATCGAGCATGAAGCTGGTGGAGGCCCTTTACCAGTACGATACACTCACGCGACTCAATGACAGTCGTTTTGGCGACTCCAAGCGAGACGTCAGCAACATTGAAGACTATATAAAAATGGGCAAAATCGGTCAGGCCTTTGTATCAGAGGAGCGCGTGGTCCTCTTGATCGACGAAATCGACAAGGCCGATACCGATTTTCAGGACGATATGCTGGACGTCCTGGATCAGATGGAATTCGATATCATTGAGATCGACAAGACCATCCGGGCCAAAAAGAGACCGGTGATCATCATTACATCCAATGCCAAGAAGGACCTGTCCGATCCTTTTCTGGGACGCTGCAATTTCCACCACATCGCCTTTCCTGATGCGGACATGATGCGGGAGATCATCAAGGTCCATTTCCCCAATATCGCCCAGGAACTGCTGGAAAGCTCCATCCGGGCCTTTTACAAGGTGAGGGAGTTCAGGGGGGTGGAGAAGAAACCGGCAACCCGGGAATTGATCAACTGGATCCGCGCCCTCCAGGCCGACCCTGATTTCAACGTGAAGGAACTCATCAAAGGGGATCTCCCCTATCTGGGGGTCCTCTTCAAGAAGAGTCCTGACTACGCGATTGCGCGAAACGCTGCCTCGCGGATGAGGATTTAGTCCGCTCAGGAAAAGCGCGGCGGGGAGCCCATGGAACCGGTTGCCTGCATGATGACAGAGGGCCGTGAAAGGCCCCGGGCCGCCGCGTCCGGGTGAGGGGCGGCCTTCCCAGGGGATTATTCACTCCCCTGGTGCGCCCCCTCGCGGATCCTGTACGCTCCCGACCTTGGAGGACGTCATGTTTACGAGTTTTTTTTATCTCTTGAGACAGGTGGGCATACCCGTATCCCCCACCTCCTTCCTGCGTCTTCAAAAGGCCCTTCAAAACGGGCTCATCACGTCCATCGATGATTTCTACATCGCTGCCCGATCCATCCTGGTGAAAAGCGAGCGGTATTTTGACCTGTATGACCGGGTCTTTGCCCATCGCTTTGAAGGGGCCGAGCTGAAGGAGCCCGAGGAGTTCGAGCTGTCGCAGATAGCCCAGACCATGCTGGAAGAATGGCTCAAGGACCCAGAAGGGGTAGCCGATGCCTTGGGCGTGGACAAAGAGGCCCTCAACAAATTAAGCCCTGAAGAACTGCTTCAATATTTTCTGGACCGCCTGAAAGAGCAGACCGAGGCCCATCACGGGGGCAGCAAATGGATTGGAACCGGCGGGACCTCTCCGGTAGGCCATTCAGGCTATCATCCTGGGGGGATGAGGGTTGGCGGCATCTCGAGGAACAAGTCGGCCGTCAAAGTCGCCATGGACCGGCGCTATCGCGACTATTCACAGGAAGGCCCCCTCACCCAGGCCCAGATCGGAGAGGCCTTGAAACGCTTGCGCAACCTGGTGCCTACCGGCCCCAAGGACGTGGTCAATATCGATGAAACCATCTATCAGACCATGAAAAATGCTGGCGAGATAGAGATCATCTTTGAGCGAAGTCTCAAAGACCGCCTCAAGGTCATTCTGGCCATCGACAACGGCGGATGGTCCATGGACCCGTATATTGAGATGGTGCAGACCCTCTTCAATTACGCCCGGGCCCAGTTCAAGGAACTCAAGACCTTTTTTTTCCACAACACCATATATGACCATATCTGGGAGGATCCCTCGAGATTCAAAAAACCAGTGCCGGTGGAGGAGCTGGCCCGCCGCGATCCTGAGACCCGTTTCATCATCGTGGGCGATGCCAGTATGGCCCCTTATGAACTGATGGCCACGGACGGGTCCATCCATATCGAAGAGCGATCGACCCTGCCGAGCTATGAACGGCTCCGCTTCATCGCCAATACCTTCAAACACTCGGCATGGCTCAATCCCAAGATGCAGGCTGAATGGCCTTACACCCGAACCATTGGCATCATACGAGAGATATTTCCCATGTTCGAGCTGACCATCGACGGGCTGGAAAAGATGGTTTCCCATCTCATGAGCGACAATTAACCGGCATCCGCCAGCGACATGGCGCGTGTTGGACCGCCCCGGAGTTGGGGGCGGTGAGACAAGCCTGGGTCCTTTGCAGGATTGGTATCACGCCCCCCTGCCGGGCCTCAAAGAGCTGATATGGAACCATGGACCTGAGAACCGTTAAATTGGGAAAACGCGAAAAGGCGTTAGTCTCTCTGGGCGCAGCCCTTGTATGCCTTTTTTTTCTTTTCCAGTTCATTGTGTTTCCGTTCCTTGATGAACGGGAAGCCATGAAACGGGGTATTGAGACAAAAAGGAACGGGCTCAGGGAAATGAGGGTCCTGAAGGCCCAGTACGAATCCTTCACCGAGGGGGCCCAGGGAGTGGAGCGCCAACTGAAAAGGCGGGCCAAGGGCTTTACGCTTTTCTCCTTTCTGGAACAGGCAGCAGGAAAGGCGGGGGTAAAGGAGCATATCAAGTATATGAAGCCTTCAGACTCCCTGGGACAGGGACGGTTCAAGGAGTCGATGGTGGAGATGAAGCTGGACCGAATCAATTTAAGGCAACTGGTGGATTATCTCTATCTGATCGAGTCGTCCGAACATCTGGTCAGCATCAAGCGCATCTCCATCAAGGAGAGCCAGACTGCCCCTGAGTACATAGATGCCGTTATGCAGGCAACGACGGTGATGGAGTGACCAGGATGATTCACGGGTTAAGAGCCGGGCGCGTCAGCCTTTCAGGGATTGCATGAAGAAGATGGTTTCTAAAACCGGCAAGTGGCTTGGATATGTCCTATATGTCGTTGTCTTGACGGGAGGGCTGCTCTATCTCCGGTTTCCATCTGATGCGGTTCGAAACTATCTGATCTCCAAGGCCAACGGGCTCGATCCCCCGATGGTACTTTCCCTGAGGTCGGTTCGGCCCTCGTTTCCACCGGGCCTTGATCTGGCTGATGTGGACCTGTCTTTGAGGGATGGATCAGGACAGGAGGTCCTGCGCGCCGAGAGCCTTTCCATTGCCCCGGCCCTTTGGTCTTTTCTTTCCGGAGCGCCTCGATACCGCTTCAAGGCCCATGCCTACAATGGCGACATAAAAGGCCATGTGTGTCTGGAGCGTCATGAGGCCGATGCCCCTCTTACTGCGGTTGTCAGGTTGAAGGGAATCCAAATGGGACTTCACCCCTGGCTTCGGCCCCTGCTGGGTCGCGATGTGACGGGTGTTGTAAAGGGAGACATCCATTACATGGGACGGCCCAGGAGATTCCCTGACGGCACGGGGGAAGGGACGTTGCTTGTATCCAATGGAAGCGTCAGGCTCTTGCGGCCCATCCTGGGGCTTGAATCCATTGATTTTGACCGGCTTTCTATGAAGATGACCCTCGAGGATCGCAGGCTTTCCCTGAACCGCGTGGCGGTGGAAGGCCCAACCCTCAAGGGGAAGCTGTCAGGGACGATCACCCTGAGCGCCGACATGCCCAGAAGCCGACTGGACCTCAAGGGGACCCTTGAACCGCTTGGCGGGCTGGTTGAGAAGATGCAGGGAAATGCCGCTGCCCTCAGCTTCCTGCGGCAAGGTCTCAAGAAGCTGCAGCGCTCCTTTGTCATTCAAGGGTCCTTCAAAAGCCCCACCTTCAGGTTTGGATAGGAACCCATCCGGAAGGCCGGAGGGTCTGCACCAAAAGGCTGATATTGGGCTATGGGGTCCTTTATTAGAATTTGAAGCCAGTTATGAAGCAGAAGAATATCTACAACATCTTGTTTAACCTTGCCGCCCTTTCCATACTTGCCTTTCTTGGGGTGGACATCTTCTATCGGACCGTTTCTTTTCAACTGACGGACAGAACTGCCTATGAAGCGACAGGGCCAGCGGTTCGCGAAAAGGCCCGGATACAACGGCCTCCGCTAAAGGAATTCGAGGCGGTCGTGGATCGAAACATTTTCGGCGCGGCCAAAGCCCCTGCTGGTGGCGTAAACAGGACTGAGGATCTCCAAGAGGAAGATATCGAGGCCCTCGAGCCCACCTCCCTCAATATCGCCCTGCTGGGAACGGTGACAGGCCCTGAAGTGAACGCTCGGGCCGTAATTGAGGATTCGGCAAGCAAGGTTCAGGGCCTTTACCGGGTGGGCGACGCGATCCAGGAAGCAGTCGTCCAGAAGATTGTGCGGGGCAAGGTCATTTTGCGGGTGGGGGACAAGAATGAGGTCCTTTCCATGGATGCCTCGGAATCAGACACAGGCCGGCCTGCCGCGGGGGCTGCTGCGGGCCGCAGCGACACGGTTGTGCTCGCCCGATCGGATATTCATGAATCTCTTCAGAATATCAACCAGTTATTGACTCAGGCCCGCATCCGCCCCCATTTGAAGGACGGCAAACCTGACGGGTTTATATTGAGTTATATCAAGGCAGGTTCCTTTTTTACCCATTTGGGCCTTCAGCAGGGAGACATTGTCAAAAGCATCAACGGCAGATCCATCAACACGCCGGAAGATGCCTTTTCCTTTTACAAGGCCGTGGAATCAGGGGCGCCCCTCTCCATGGAGATCCTCCGCGGGGGCCAGCCCAGAACCATCAATTATCGGTTTAAATAAGATGGCCGGATGCGGGCGCCGGATGGATCATCCCGCCTTGCAACTAACGCCTGACGCCTGACGCCTATGATGTACGCTGCCTTTTTCGGATTCAGGGAAAATCCCTTCAATCTGACGCCGGATCCAAGATACCTGTATCTCAGCCAATACCACAGGGAGGCCCTTGAGCATCTCCTCTACGGGATTAATGAGCGCAGGGGATTTATCGCCATCACAGGGGGGGTCGGCACAGGCAAGACGACCCTCTGCCGCGCCCTCCTGGAGCGCCTCGATCCCAACACAAAGAGTGCCCTCATCTTCAGCTCCTTTATCTCCGACCTGGAGATCCTGAAGACCATCAACCAGGAATTCGGCATCGAGATGGGGCCGGGGGAGAAGACCAAGAAGGATTATATTGATGCCCTCAATCAGTTCCTCCTGGACAACTTCCAAAGGGGGGGGAATGCCCTTCTCCTGATCGATGAGGCCCAGAATCTGTCCCGCGCGGTCCTGGAACAGATACGGATGCTCTCTAACCTGGAAACGGAAAAGGAGAAGCTGATCCAGGTGGTTCTCGTAGGCCAGTCCGAGTTGAAGGGCATATTGGCATCGCCGTGGCTGAGGCAGTTGAACGAACGCATTACCGTGCGTTACGACCTCAGGCCGGTGGATCCCGCTGATCTGAGGGGGTATGTGGCCCATCGCCTTGCGGTTGCCGGGGGAGGCGGGGTCCCAAATTTTACCAAAGGGGCCTTCAAAGGGATCTACGGGTACAGTCGGGGCAACCCCAGAAGGATCAACGCGGTGTGCGATCGGGCCCTCCTCATTGCTTATGCGCGGGAAAAACAGACCATCACCGCGGAGATGGTCAAGGAGGCCATTCGAGACCTGTCCGGGGATGGAGGCCCCAGTCGAATCCCGGATCGCCACAGGCGCCTGGGCGTGGGCCCCCTGACCCTGGTCCTCTTTCTGCTCCTTGCCGTGACCGCTGCCCTTGCCGCGTACAGCTTCAGGCGCAATGCCGTCCCCCCTTCGCAGGCCGTAACCGCCCCCGTCCCTGTCAGACCCGGCCCAAAGAAAATAGATGGCCTTTTTCTGGATGAACGCACCAGCTTGACGGCGCTGTTTGACCTGTTTCGGGCCCACGGCCATGCCCGTTCAGGGAGGCGCCATGGCCTTGACGCAAGACCGGATTTAGGGCCCGAGCATCCTGACCTGAGTCTCATTTCGTTGAATCTGCCGCCTGAATACGGCGTCCTTTTGAAAAAGCCGTTTCGGGTCGTTGCGACCAATCCCGTCTCCCCCTCCGGGACAGAACCCGCCTATCTTGTGGTGACCCGGATAACGGACCGGGGCGCGGTTCTCATGGACCGGGAGGGGGACCTCCGACCCGTAAAAAGGGATTTTATCCTCACACACTGGGGGGGAGCAGTCTCTTTCCTGTACCCTCACGATGGCGCCGCCCCGCGGCTGGCCAAGGGCATGGCCTCCCCTGAGGTCCTCAGGGTCCAGGCATTGCTCAATCGCCTCGGGTATTCGGTGGTAGAAGATGGAATCTTTGAGGAGCAGACGTTCAGGGAGGTCCTCAGGTTCCAGAAAGACTTCGGCCTGAACGCGGACGGGATCATCGGCCCCAGGACCATGGCCCTTATGTATCAGATGAGGGAGTGAGGCGAGGAAAGATCCGTGCGCGGGTCTCGACCCAGTATCGAGTCAAGGCCAAAACGGTCCTGTGTGTCCCTGGAAAGCGCATATCATCAGGAGGGTGATCTCCACCATCTCATTGGCGGTCCCCAGCAGATCGCCCGTGATTCCGCCGAAGGCACGGGTGCAGCGTCGGCCGAAGAGGCGTGTCTGTATCCAGGCGAGGAAAAACAGGAAAAGGAAAAGGGGTCCGAACGGGATGCATATGAGAAGCGCTGCGGCATGCGAGAGGATCCTGTGCCGGGTCGAGGCCCCGGTCACAAAGGGTCGGCCCATGCCGTCCCCTGGGCGGGCATAGGGAAGGGTGGTGATGAGTTCCACCATCATGCTCCTTGATATGACGAAAACAGGGATCAGACAGAGGCCTGCGTTGCATGAGATGAGTCTTTCAAAGGCGATCCATCGGGCCGAAAGGGCCAGAATCAGGGCCAGGCTTCCGAAGGTCCCGAGGGAGACATCCTTCATGATGGCCAGGCGCTTCTCCCTTCCCAAAAGGCCCCCGATGGAGTCGGCCCAGTCAGCCAGGCCGTCAAGATGGAGTCCCCGCGTAAGCCAGACATTGCAGGCCGTTAGAAGGAGGGCGATGCCAGCGGGCCATGGGCTGATGGGCAGAAACCGCCAGGAGAGACTCAGGCCATACAGGATGCCGGCCAGGAGAAGGCCGACCACCGGGAACCACGGGAGGGATGCGGCAAAATCATCGGCCCCGCGGCCCCGCCAGGGGATGGTCGTCAGGGTCTTGAGCGCGGTCCCGAACCCATCCTGCAAAAAATGCGTGTTATGTGTCGCCATGCCGGTAACTGCTCAGCGAGCCCATCCCCCGCGGCTTTCTGTCCCGGTTCTGTTGCAAGGCGGATGAGCGAGCGGATGTTAAGGGAACAAGAGTCGTTTTGCGGGTCAACAGAGCTTTTTTTCCACCTGTTTCATGAAAAGGCCGCGGATCTCTTTTAGGCGGGTCCAGTCCTTTGCCTCAAAACGGAGCACGAGTGCGGGCTGGGTATTGGACGCCCTGACAAGGCCCCAGCCCCCGTCCAGCCGAATACGGACGCCATCGATGTCGATTACATCGTAGCTCTGCTTGAATTCTTCGGCGATGGCGGCCACCACCTCAAATTTGCGATGGTCAGGACAGGCCACCCGGATCTCAGGCGTGGCGGCCATGGGCGGGATCCCTCTTAGGAGGTCTTGGATCCGTTTGTCGGTTTTTGAAAGGATTTCCAGGAGCCTTGCCCCTGCATAGATGGCGTCGTCATATCCCAAATACCTTTCCTTAAAGAATATGTGCCCAGTCATCTCTCCTGCCAAAAGCGCCCCCTCGTCTTTCATCTTCTGCCTGACCGGCGAATGACCTGCCTTCCACATGATGGCCCGTCCCCCTCGGGTCGTCACATCGTCATACAGGGTCTGGGAACACTTGACTTCCCCGATGACCGCGGCCCCCGGGTGGCGTGCCAGCAGGTCCCTTGAAAAGATGATGAGCAACTGGTCGCCCCAGATGATGTCTCCTTCCGGACCCACGACCCCGATCCTGTCGGCATCCCCGTCAAAGGCAATGCCCAGGTCGGCGCCTGCCTCGATCACTTCCCGCATGAGGGGCTTCAGGTTTTCCGGTATGGTGGGGTCCGGATGGTGGTTTGGAAAGGCGCCGTCCGGTTCGCAGAACAGGGGAACAGCGTCAAACCCAAGGCGCCGGTAGAGACGGACGCCCACAGGCCCGCCCGCGCCGTTCCCTGCGTCAACCACCACTTTCCGCCTGACCGGTCCCTTCTGGATGACCTCGGCCACATAGTCGATGTAGGGCCCTGCAACATCGGCCCTCTCAAGGCTGCCGGCCCCGGACGTGAAATCCCCGGTCTCGGCCATGTTACGGATCTTCTGAATCTCCCGGCCGTAAACAGGCATTTCCCCCAGACATATCTTGAATCCGTTGTATGCCGGCGGGTTGTGGCTTCCCGTGATCTGGACCCCGCCATCCAGGGAGAGGTGGTGAATTGAAAAATAGGCGAGGGGGGTGGGGACCATGCCGATGTCTATGACCTGCATGCCCGATTCCACAAGGGCGCGTGAGAGCCATTTAGCGAGCTGGGGGGAGCTCAGACGGCAATCTTTTCCCAACGAGATCCGTCTGGCCCCATGGGCCAGATAATAGGCGGCCAAGGCCCTGCCTAACAGAAGGACCGTTGTCTCGTCCAGTTCATCGGGGAAGGTCCCCCGAACATCATACTCTCTGAAGATGTGTGGCTTCATGCTCCTTGCTGGATACCGATGTGCCGGGTTTATTGAATCAAACCGCTCAGGTTCCCACTGCCCGGCCTCCCGTCCTGTCCTCGTCCCCTGTCCTGTGTCTTATGCCCTTAGCCTCTCCATCTATGCGTCTACAGCAACACCTGTTTGCCCAACGCCTTGAGGCGATCCACGATCTCGCGAATCTCCTGAGACAGGTCCATATCCGCTACCAGGAGGGCGTCGGCAGTGTCCACAACCAGGGCCTTTTTGAGACCAAGGCAGGCCACCAGCCGGCCTCCTCGGCCGGATACATAGCTCTCTTCACATGAAATGACGAGGGTTTCGCCTTCGCAGACATTTTTGTGGTCATCCGCGTCAGGGCTTCTCAGCTCATACAGGGATGCCCATGATCCCACATCGCTCCACCCACACTCGCACGGGACCACGAACACATCTTCCCGGGTGTGTTCCATCACGCCGTAATCAAAGGATACCCCTTTGAGGTGTTCATAGACACCTGTAAGTTCCGTCTCAAACAGATCGCTCCCCACCACAGATGAAAGCCTCGCCAGGCCCCGGTGCAGATCCGGGAGATGTCTCTCTATCTCGTTAAGGATCACTTGCGGCCTTGCCACAAAAATGCCGGCATTCCACAGATACTCGCCGCTTGCCAGATAACCTCGCGCTGTTTCCAGATCGGGCTTTTCGACAAATTCGGAGACCCGGTAGGCTGCCGCATCCAGGACATTCACGGTTTCTGCCGTCTTTTTGATATACCCATACCCGGTTTCGGGCCGGGTGGGGACGATCCCCAGGGTGACAATGCCCCCACGCTCTGCGATCGCGCCTGCGGCCCGAAGATCCTGCAAGAACCGGTCGGGATTTCCGATATAGTGGTCGGCCGGAAGAAAGGCCGCCGGGCCGGTGCATCCCAGATGCCGGGCATAAAGGGCCCCCAGACCCATGCAGGGGCCTGTATTTCTACCCACCGGCTCGGCCAGCATGTGGACTTCCCGACCGTCAAAAAGGTCCCTTGCCTCTTTCAGGTGCTGTGCGCCCAAGACAAGGATCGTATCGGCGTCCTGAATCAGGGGATGGAGCCGGTTGCAGGTCTCCACCACCATGGGTCCCTTGCCTGTAATATCGAGGAACTGCTTGGGCCTATGCCCTCGGCTCGCCGGCCAGAAACGCGTTCCGGCCCCCCCGCACATGACAACGGCAAACATGCTCTCCTCCTCAGGGCTCAGGTCCGGTAATTGGCATTGATGCTGACGTACTCATGGGTCAAATCGCAGGTGAGGATGCTGTCGTGACACACCCCCTCATGGAGATCGATGGACAGGGTGAACTCCTTTTTGGACATAACCGCAGCAGCCTCCTTTTCCGCCTCAGGCCCTCTTCCGAGACCCCGGGAGACAATCCGGACCTGGTCAATCCATATATCCACCCGTTCCTCGATCATATCGATGCCCGACCGGCCCAGGGCCGCCATGATCCTTCCCCAGTTGGGGTCCTGGCCGTAAATGGCCGTCTTGACGAGGCTGGAATTGGCCACGGTTCTGGCGGCCCTGAGGGCGTCTGAAGCAGACGCGGCATTTCTAATGTCGACGCGGACCAGCTTGGTGGCGCCCTCCCCGTCCTGAACAATCATGCGGGCCAGATCTCCCATGACCTGGCGCAGACCGTGGGAAAAGAGATCCATTTCCTCTTCGGAAAGGGATGTGTTTCCTGCGAGGCCGTTGGCCAGGATCAGGACCGTATCGTTGGTGCTCGTGTCCCCATCCACGGTGATCCGGTTGAATGTGGCGTCTGTGCAGGAAACCAGGACCCTCTTCAGGTCTTTGGGCTCGATCTGCATATCGGTTAGAAGAAAACAGAGCATGGTGGCCATCTGGGGCATGATCATGCCTGCCCCCTTGGCAATGCCCACGATCCGATAAGGCGTGCCCCCGGCCTGCCCATCAAAACGGCTCATCTTGGGAAAGGAATCGGTGGTCATCATGGCCCGCGCAGTCTGAGGGATGCCCTTGGAAGAGAGGTTCCCTGCCAGGACCGGCACGGCCTTTTCCACCTTTTCCATATTGAGGGGCTGACCGATGACGCCGGTGGACGCCACCAGCACGTCCCCGGAATTGATTCCCAGGGCCTCGGCTGCCAGGTCTGCAATGGTGAGCGCATCGTCCAGGCCGCGGGCACCTGTGCATGCATTGGCATTTCCTGCATTGACCATAATGGCGCTGGCTCTCCCCTTTTCCAGGTGTCGCTCGCACAGGATCACGGGCGCGGCCCGCACCTTGTTAATGGTAAAGACCCCGGCGGCCGCTGCCTCGGTTTGGGACACAATCAATCCCATATCGAGGGCATTTCCCTTTTTGAGGCCTGCAATCGTCGCCGAGGCCTTGAACCCAGGCACCGTATATCGTTCATCTTCCATCGGAACCTCTGAATGAATGAGTTATGGTTGCTGATTGGCTGCGTCCCGGGCCGTGGAATATGGCGTCCAGGCGCAAGGCCCAAGGCATTGGGCATAAGGGCCTTGAATGATCATTATATCGTTTCATTTGAAGACAACAGACCTGGCGACCTCAACAAATTGGGCTGATCCCCTACTTGTTCGCCCCGCAGCACTTCTTGTATTTTTTGCCGCTCCCGCATGGACAGGGATCGTTGCGTCCCACCTTCTTTTCCTTGCGCCGGATGGTGACCGGGCCTCCCCCCTCTTCCCCATGGCTCAGATTCAAGGGCCTCTTTTTGGGCCTGCGGGCCTGTTCGGGTCGCTGCCGCACGATCTGCACCCGGAACAGCATGCTGAGGGTCTCTTCCCGGATCTGATCCATAAGTTCGCCGAACAGGGCGAATCCCTCTTTCTGGTATTCCTTGAGCGGATCAAGCTGGCCGTATCCCCGCAGGCCCACGCCCTCCTTCATGTGGTCCATGGCCTGCAAATGGGCCACCCACTTATCGTCGATGATCTGGAGGATGATGTAGCGTTCGAGCCGCTCCATTTCTTCCTTGCCAAAGAGCTTTTCCCTTTCCTGATACGCTGATGCGATCTGTTCCTTGATCATGTCGGCCAACTCATCTGCCTTGAGCCCCTCAAAGGCCGCCTGCCCCGTCTCCTCCGGTCCCACCTTCAACTGGACCCCGAACAGCCGGGAGACGTGGGTCTTGAGTTCCTTCAGATGCCAGTCCTCGGGGTGGGCCTCGGGATCAATCCACTGGGCAACCAGGGCCTCCACCTTTTCCTCGATCATATCCTGGATGATTTCACCGATGCGCCGGCCTTGCAGGATGTCTTTTCTCAGGGAATAGATGATCTCCCGATGCTTGTTCATCACATCGTCGTATTCGAGGAGGTGCTTGCGTATATCGAAATTGTGGGCCTCCACTTTTTTCTGGGCATTTTCGATGCCCCGGGAGATGAGGCCGTGTTCAATCGGCTCCCCCTCTTCCATTCCCAGGCGCTCCATGATGGAGGAGATCCTGTCCGAACCGAATATGCGGAGGAGATCGTCCTCGAGAGAAAGATAGAACCGGGAGGTCCCAGGATCTCCCTGCCTTCCGGCCCGGCCCCTGAGCTGGTTGTCAACGCGCCTACTTTCGTGCCGCTCGGTCCCCAGGATGTGAAGCCCCCCCAACTCGCGCACGCCCTCGCCCAGGACGATGTCGGTCCCCCTCCCGGCCATGTTGGTGGAAATGGTCACCGTATGCTTCTGGCCTGCGTTGGCGATGATTTCCGCCTCCCGCTGATGGTGCTTGGCGTTCAAGACAGAATGGGGGACGTTGGCCCGTTTGAGCATCTTGCTCAGCATCTCCGATTTCTCCACAGAGATGGTGCCCACCAGGACCGGCTGCCCCTTTTCATAGAGGGCCCGGATTTCATCCACCACCGCCTTGAACTTTTCCCGCTCGGTCTTGTAGATCACATCGGGAAAATCGATCCGGATCATTTCTTTATTGGTGGGGATAACCACCACGTCCAGCTTGTAGATGTTATTGAACTCACCCGCCTCGGTGTCCGCTGTGCCGGTCATGCCGGCCAGCTTTTCGTACATGCGGAAGAAGTTCTGGAAGGTGACCGTCGCCAGGGTCTGGTTCTCCCCGGCCACCCTGACTCCCTCCTTGGCCTCCACGGCCTGGTGCAGGCCGTCGCTCCAGCGCCGGCCAGGCATCAATCGACCGGTGAACTCATCAACGATCATGATCTCGCCGTCTTTGATGACGTAGTGGACATCCTTCTCAAAGAGCCAGTAGGCCTTGATCAACTGCTGGGTGGCATGGATGAGCTCCGAGGTCCTCATGTACTGCTCTTCCAGGGCCCGCAGACCATCGGCCTTTTCCGACTGACTCAACTCCGGGTCATTGCGGATACTGTGGCCTTCATCCTCCAGGTCAATAAGGGTGAAATCGCCGAGCCCCCCCCTTGAGAGGAGGTCAATCCCTTTTTCAGTCAGTTCCACGGCATTGCTTCGCTCGTCAATGGTGCAGTAGAGCTCCTGGTCCAGGTCAGGAAGCATCTTCTGGGACCTCAGCATGCTCTCGGTCCTGTCGATCTGCTTCTTGAGTGCCTGGTTTTTGGCAATAATGTCCAGAAAGACCGGGTTCTTGGGATCGCCCCGCTTGATCTGCAACAACATCTCGATCGTCTTTTCGCCCATGTCTCCCCCGTCGAGAGACTGGCGGACGTCGCCCAGAAGAGAACGGATGATGGCGCTTTGCCTTTTTCTCAGGTTGATGACCAGGGGCTTGACCTCTTCGTAGATCTTGTTTTCACTGTGTTCAACAGGCCCGCTGATGATCAGGGGGGTCCTGGCCTCATCAATCAGGATGCTGTCCACCTCGTCCACAATGGCATAATGGAAGTCCCTCTGGACAAAGTCCGCATAATCAAACTTCATATTGTCGCGGAGATAGTCAAAGCCGAATTCATTGTTGGTGCCATAGGTGATATCGCAGGCATAGGCCTGCTTGCGCTCACCATCGTTCATGCCGTGCACAATCACGCCCACTGAAAGCCCCAGGGCCTTGTAGACGACTCCCATCCACTCGGCGTCCCTCTGGGCCAGATAATCATTCACGGTCACCAGATGGGCCCCTCTGCCTGTGAGGGCGTTAAGGTAGAGGGGCAGGGTGGCTGCCAGGGTCTTGCCCTCGCCTGTCTTCATCTCAGCGATTTTCCCCTGATGGAGCACGATTCCGCCGATGAGCTGTACGTCAAAATGGCGCATCCCAAGGGTCCTGACAGAGGCCTCCCTTACAGCGGCAAAGGCCTCCGGAAGGATATCGTCCAAGGTCTCGCCCCGCGACAGCCGTTCTTTGAATTCAATGGTTTTTACAGGAAGCTCTTCATCTGAAAGGGCCTGAAATGATGGCTCCAGCTGATTGATGCGATCCACGATGGGCGTCAGTTTCTTGAGTTCCCGTTCGTTTTTGCTGCCAAAGATATTCTTGATGATTTTTCCGAACATGATATTCTCGTATGAAGCTTGTCTCTAAAGCCCCCTGACAGATGAAGTTCCCCAGGCAGAAACGATCCCGCAGGGTCGCTATTGAATGTCAGTTCCGGAAGGTATCCGGATGCCCGGGCGACTCGGATCCCCATACCCAATGTGCCAAAGGGATCCATTCAGGCAGGGTCTGTTTGTTATGGCTCAACAAAAAGCAAGGGGTTTAGTTGGGCCGCCATATAACAAGATGCACCCGATATAGCGTCTTTGCAACAAAAAATCAAGGTCACGGCTGGTGGGATCGCGCGGGGACGGCCGATCCCTCAGAGGAAAAAGGAGGGGAAAAAGGCCTATTTGCGGACATAACGGATGGGATTTACAGGGACCCCGTTGAGGCGTACTTCGTAATGAAGATGGGGACCGGTGGATCTGCCTGAGGAACCTGCCAGCCCGATGGGCTGACTCTTTTTGACATGCTGACCTTTCTTGACAAATGACTTCTTGAGGTGGGCATACTTGGTCTCGAGACCCTGTCCGTGCCGGATGACCACAACCCGGCCGTATCCCCCCTCCCAGCCGGTGAACGATGCCGTACCGTCTGCGCTGGCCACTACGAGGGCCCCTGTTCGTGTGGAGATGTCGATCCCCCTGTGAAACTCCTTTTCCCCGGTAAACGGCGAGTTCCGATAGCCAAACGCTGAGCTCAAGGACCCTTTTGCAGGCCATATGGAGGGCGTAGAGGCCAGGACGGTCTTCTGGTCCTCCAAAAATTTCTTTATGTCGGTCTTGTCCTCCCGGCTGGCCTCGACAGCCATCTCCAGGTGATCCAAGGAACGGTGCATGCCCTGCACCAGTTCACGGTCCACCCTGGCGGCAAGAGTCTTCGGGTCGAGGAGCCCTGGGTCCGATCCCCCTCTCCCCTGGCACTGCTCATCTCTCTTGACCTCATCCAGGTCGATCATGCCCTTGATCTGGCGGTCTATCTCTCTCAAGGCGGCCATTTCCCGGGAAACCTCTTCGATCCTCTGGGTCGCCAGGAGGATCTGCTCCTTTTGAAGGAGGTTTTCCCTTTGGAGCTGGGCCATACGGGGGATCTTGGCCTGGACCTCTGTATAGGCATGCACGGTCCAGACGAGCGCCGCCACACAAAGGCCGATGAGCGCCATAAAGGATATCGCCAACGGTCTGGAGATCCTGACCTGCTTGACTCTGCCTGCGCCGTCAGGAACCAGGAGTATTGTGACCTTTTTTGGAGCCAAAACACCTCCATTCAGGAAAGAGCATCAAAATAACCACCAGAGGCGTCAAGCTGTTACCATACCTTTTTGGGCGTGTCAAACCATTTTGGGCCGAAAGCGGCAGGGGGCTGCTCGATGTCTTTCATAATCAAGCCCTTGCCCGGAAGGTTTCGAACGGCTCGGTGGAGGGCCTCCGGGCTTGACCAACAGCTTGAGATCCCGTGCGGTTATTGATATAATGCGACCCTGCAAGAGGTCCGTTTGCGGCCCTGCCCGAACTCCCTGCGTTACGTGTCTTGCGTCTATGAATACAAAATTTGGCAGTGTATGCGTCATCAGCCTCGGCTGCGCCAAAAACCTGGTGGACAGCGAGCACATGCTCGGAATCCTCCGGGCAAACGGGTTCAGGCTCACGTCTGACATGAGCAGGGCCGATTTTGCGGTAATTAACACCTGCGGATTTCTGGAATCTGCCGTCGAAGAGGCCATCGATGTCATCCTGGAGACCGCTCGCCTCAAGAACCAGGGACAATTGAGAAAAGTGGTGGTGGCCGGGTGCATGGTGCAGCGATATGGGTACAAGCTGACAAGGGAACTGCCTGAGGTGGATGCATGGCTGGGCACAGGGGAGATCAGCCGTGTGGCCCAGGTCCTCCGGGCCGAGTCGAGCGATCCCGCGCCCTTGTACATCAGCCGGCCAGTCTTCCTGGCCGGGCATGGTGTTCCCAGGGTCCAAGCGACGCCCTTTTACACCGCATATCTCAAGATCGCAGAAGGGTGTTCGCACCGATGCGCCTATTGCATTATCCCCAAATTGAGAGGGCCCTTCCGGAGCCGACCGATCCCATCCCTGATCCAGGAAGTGAAGGAGATGGCCCAAAGAGGCGTGAAGGAAATCAATCTGATTGCCCAGGACACGAGCCTGTACGGAAAAGACCTGTACGGAGAACCCCGTCTGACCGAACTGATAGAGAAGATAATCCCCATCGAGGGGATCCGGTGGATCCGGACCCTCTACCTCCATCCCCACCGGGTTTCGGAATCCCTCCTGGACCTTATGGAGGCCGAGGAGGCCGTCTGCCCTTACCTGGACATCCCTCTTCAGCATGTGAACCCGGATCTCCTCCGGACCATGGGACGCGACCCTCATGGCGAGACCCCGGACGAATTGATCCAGCGGATCAGGGGCCGGAAACGGGATATCGCCATTCGCACCACCCTTATGGTGGGCTTTCCTGGAGAAACAGAAGAGATGTTTGCTCAGCTCTGCCGTTTTGTGAGGCGCGCCGAGCTGGATCATGTGGGCGTATTCGCCTTCAGTCCTGAAAAAGGGGCCCCCGCAGCCCGTTTTCCATCCAAGGTTGACCCTGCCATGGCCCAGAAAAGGCTGGCCCGGCTCATGGCCATTCAGGCCCAGGCATCAAAGAGGCTGAATGCCAGAAAGGTGGGGCAAGTCCTCCCGGTGCTCATCGAGGGACCGAGTCCGGAAACCGATCTTCTGCTGAGCGGAAGGACTGCCGGCATGGCCCCGGACGTGGATGCCAGGGTCCTTATCAACGAGGGGGAGGGGGTCGCGGGCCGCATCATGCCTGTTCACATCACAGAGGCCCATGCCTACGACCTGGTGGGAGGAATCGTCCAGCGGTCTGCCGCAGGATGAGACTGCCTCGGCCACAATTCCGGCCGGTCCTGAACGCTCATGACCTCTGAAATAGGTTGTAAAAATGTGCAATGTACATTATGGTTTGCCAGCGCCCTGTGAAAAGGCGGGCACGGTCTGCAAACGCGGTCCGGCAACCTGATTGGGAGGCCTGACACGCCTGCTCAGGGCTTTGAGACATAAACCGATGAAGGAAAGGATATCGGCGCCATCAGCATGGATCAGGATGCATCGAACATAGAACGCTTTAAAACCCGGTTTGACGTCATCAACCGGGAGCTGACCCAGGTATTCAATTCCCGCGTTCCCCTGGTAAAGGATATTGGAAAGCATACCCTCCTGGGCCATGGCAAGCGGCTCAGGCCGCTCCTGTTTGTGTTGTCATGCCAGCTCTGCGGTTATGAAAAGGAAGATGTCTATCAGCTCTCCACACTTTTTGAATACATCCATACAGCCTCGCTCCTCCATGACGACGTGCTGGACAACGCCGAATTCAGGAGACAAAGGCCGTCAGCCAATCAGGTATGGGGCAATCACGCAGCGGTCCTGGAGGGAGACTTCCTCTACTCAAAGGCCCTGACCGTCGGCATCCGGTCCAACAGCATCCCTTTCCTCACAAGGCTCACAGAAGCCACGCTCCGCATGACCGAAGGTCAGATTATGGAATTTGCCCACACCAAGGACTGGGCCATGACCCGAGATCAATACATGGAGGTGATCACCGCCAAGACAGCGGTCCTTATTTCAGCAGCCTGCGCCTGCGGGGCCATTATTTCAGGCGCCAACCCGGCGCAGGAGGAGTCCTTATCGCAATTCGGGCTTTATGCAGGGATCGCCTTTCAGCTTATAGACGATCTCTTGGATTATGCCTCCTCGGAAAGGGTGTTCGGAAAGCCGGTGGGCAAAGACCTGCGGGAGGGGAAAATGACGCTCCCCCTCATTTATACGCTTTCTGGGCTCGATTCAGATGAAAGGACTCGGGTCCAGACCCTCCTGGCGGGGTCTCAGGCGACCGATGACGACTATCAGGCGATGATCGAACGGGTGAGGCGAAACGGGGCTCTCAGCCGCATCAAAAAGGAGGCCCAGGCATATGTGGACGATGCCGCAGCCTGCCTGAGTCCGTTCCTCGATTCCGAGGCGAAAATGGACCTGATCCAGCTGAGTCGGTACATCATCGACAGGGAGAATTGAAGGATTCAGGATGCTGGAATGCCGGGATTTGGAATTGAGGAATGGAGGGATTCGCCATTGCGTCTGTTTGGATTTACACCCGGAGAGACAGCAGATCTTCCCCCAGCGTCAGTTCGCCGCTGTAGGTCCTTCGGCACTGGGCCGCCGCATCCGCAGCCAGACATTCCGGATAGAAGTGGACCAGGACCAGGCGCGGGACGCCTGCCTGTGTGGCCATCTGTCCGGCCTGAGAGGGGGTCAGATGCCCCTCGCATTCCTGACCGTCCGGAAAGGAGGCCTCCAGGATCGCCATGTCGGCCCCTTGGGCCAGGTCTACCATTTCCCGGCAAAGCCCGGTATCTCCTGAATAGACCAGGGCCTTTCCCTGGCGGTCCTGGATCCGATAGGCCAGGCTGTGGGGGGTATGGTCTACAGGCGTGGCAATGACTGCGAAACCCCCGTAATCTCTGCGTTCGTTGGTTTGCATGTCAAACTCTTTTGCAGCCATTATTTCAGTCGGCAGGGTCAGCCAGTCCGGGTAGGCCGCCTGGAGGGCTGCTATCAGCCTGATCGTGCCGGGCGGGCCTGTGATGGTGAAAGGTTTGCGTCTCTTCAGGACCCCTGGGTTGCGTGTGGCAAACAGGAGATGGATCAGATCGGCCGTGTGATCGGGATGAAAGTGGGTCAGAAATACGTGATCGATCTGTTCATGGTGGATCCCCACCCGCGTCAGTTGACGCAGGGTTCCGGGACCCAGATCCAGGAGGAGGACCTTTCCCTCAAGCACCACGGCAATACATGGAGATCCCCTGTCATTGCGCGGGAGGGCGGTTCCTGATCCGATGACGATCGCATGCATGCAGTCTCTCCCTTGATGTTTCGTCGATGGCTTGGCCCCTCTCATGGGGCGGTCATTCTTCCCTCAGGGTCCCGATGATCTCCTCGATGGCCGGTATGCCATGCGCCCTGCAGAAGTCTGTCAGGCCGCCGACGATGTGGAGGCCGCTCCGGGGATGTACAAAGTTGGCCGTTCCCACCTGGACGGCACGTGCTCCGGCTATCAAGAATTCAAGGGCGTCCCGGTAATCCATGATCCCTCCCACCCCGATGACAGGGATGTGCACCGCCTTGACTGCCTGGCGGACCATATACAGGGCCACCGGCCGGATGGCCGGGCCCGATAGCCCCCCTGAGACATTGGCCAGCCTCGGGACCCGCCTTTCAATGTCAATGGCCATGCCCGTGAGCGTATTGATGAGGGTCAGGGCGTCTGCGCCGGCATCCTCCACGGCCATGGCGATCCGCTGGATGTCGGTCACATTCGGGGACAATTTGACAATAACAGGTTGGTCCGCGGCCTTGACCACCCGGGCGGTGACCCTGGCTGACATGTCCGGATCTGTGCCAAAGGCCATTCCCCCTTGTTTCACATTGGGGCAGGAGATGTTGACCTCGATGGCGGATATGCCGTCAGCCCCTCGCAAACCTGCGGCCACCTCTCCGTATTCCTCTACCGAGTGCCCGTAGATATTGACGATCACGGCCGTGCCAAGTCTCCTGAGCCAGGGGAGCTTCTCTATCAAAAAGGCCTCCAGACCCACGTTGGCCAAGCCGATGGCATTCAACATGCCGCAGGGGGTTTCCACGATCCTGGGCGGCCGATTTCCTTCCCGGGGTCTCAGAGATATCCCCTTGACCACAATCCCCCCCAGCCGGTTAAGATCCATGAGGGGGGCAAATTCCGCGCCGTACCCGAAGGTCCCGGATGCGGTGAGCACAGGGTTTTTCAGGTTGAGAGGACCAACGCGTACCTTTAAATCAGGCAGATCTGCCATTTAGAAGGCCCCCCAGTCCAGATCCCGGGCATCAAAGACCGGTCCATCCTGGCATACGTGCCAGTAGGCCCGATCCCCTCTGCCAGATGCCTTCACAGCACACCCCTGACATGCGCCCAGGCCGCAGGCCATGGCCGCCTCCAAAGAGACCTGGCAGGGGATATCTCGTCTCATGGCGATGCCCGCTATGGCCTTCAGCATGGGGATGGGGCCGCAGGCAAAAATGATCACTGGCTCAGGATCCATGTCAGACAGATGTTCTTCCAGCAAATCGGCGACAGTCCCCGGACGTCCCTGGGATCCATCGTCTGTAGCAACGGACATGCCAACGTTGAAAAGACCCACCCGATCCGGCCGGATTACCTGATCCGAAGAGGCAAAACCGGCCAGAAGGTCGCAGGCCCCGGGCCACACGGAGTCAGTTAGAAATAAGAGGGGCGCTATGCCCATGCCGCCGGCGGCCAGGACGGCGCGTCCTCCCCCAAAGGGGCGCCCAAACCCCCTGCCCAGGGGACCCATCACGTTCAGCGAGCCCCCCTGCCGCATCTCCGACAGGATCCCCGTTCCCCGACCTGCCACCCGGTAAAGGACAAGGATCAGATCACCGTCAGCGCGACAGATGGAAAAAGGCCTTCTCAAAAGGGGGTCCATGCCCTGTCTCACGCGGATCATGACAAACTGTCCCGGGACCGCGGCAGCCGCCATCTCGGGCGACTTAAGGCCCATCAAGAAGACGCCTGAGCCAACCTGTTTGTTGAATGCGATCTGTAAAGTCTGTTCAATGATCATTCAAAGGTCTTTCGTGTGCGGCCTACTCCTTGATCGTCGCCTTGGTGATGATCACCGGCTCCATTGGGACATTGGCCATGGACCCCCGTGTCGTGGTTGGCACATGGGATATGGCATCCACCACATCCATTCCCTGGATTACCCTGCCGAAAACCGCATATCCCCATCCCTCGGCCGTCTTGCCCTGGTGATTCAGAAACCGGTTATTTTTGACATTGATAAAAAACTGGGCCGTGGCGCTGTGCGGATCCCGGGTCCGCGCCATGGCCACCGCCCCTCGTTCATTCCTGAGGCCGTTATCTGCCTCGTTTTCAATGGGCATTTCAGTGGCCTTCTCTCTCATGTCAGGCGTAAATCCGCCTCCCTGTATCATAAAATCGGGAATCACCCGATGGAAAATGGTCCCTTCATAGTGACCCCATCTCGCATAATTGAGGAAGTTGGCGACCGTCCTGGGCGCCTCATCCGGGTAGAGTTCCAGGACAATGCTCCCCTTTGATGTCTCCAGGACGACCTGGGGCAGGTCAGAGAGGGCGTGGGCCCCCGTGGTACAGACTGACAAGAGAAAAAAGCAAACAGCCGACGCGATCCCCCTTTTCATGTTCACAACCTCCAATCTGGCTTTTTCTGGATGATTAGCGTAGAATCTTTGTCCGTAACTTCTCGGCAACGTGCGAAAACATTTCCCCGTCGGGGGGTCTCTGCCCACGGGCGGGCAGGCTGCTGTTTGGTTGCGGACGTCAGGCCGCCTTGGGGTTTTCAACTGCTCGCTGGGCAATTACTATTGATTGTTCTCCCGTCCCTGTCAACATTTTTATCCAGGCCGGGCCAAGTGCTGTTTCGATTTCAGAATGTCGCCGGCGATTTCACGGGCAGGCCGTTTCAGGGTGTCCTGCAACTGGCCTGAGAGGGTTTTCACAGGACGGAGGCGTTCTCGGAAGGAACCGGGGCCAGGGGGCCGGGAGGTCGAAGGCAATGTTTGAGGCATCATGGCAGGAAGGGGCGCCTATCGGCGGTTGCGCTTGAAATCGATGGACGAATGCGTATATTAAAACCAATTGATTGCCCGATAGCGTTTCTGCGGGCGGGCTGTTTCGGAGTGTCCGGCAAGCAGGGAGGCTCATGAACAAGGAGTTCAATACATGGAAAAGCAAGGCGTGTTTAAAACTGAGAGAGACGATGCCGGAAGGATCCCCAATCAGCGGGAGCTGGAAAAAGAGCTGAGCGAGTATCTTACAAAAAAATACGGCAACCGAATCAAGATCATATCTCCCTTTGTCATCCCTAAAAAGGAGGAGTCCTCGACAGATGGCAAGGACCGGGATGCACCAGGGGGTGCGGGACCTCTTTTTGACATGATGCCTGAGGAGCTGGAGGCCTATCTGGACAGTTTCGTCGTGAAGCAGGATGAGGTCAAGGGGGTCTTGGCCACCAAGGTCTGCACCCATTTTAACAGGATCAAGTTTAATAATGAGAAAAATGCCGGTGAAAAGAAAAGATCAGGGGTGGGCATGATCAAGAACAATGTGCTCATGATCGGTCCCACCGGCGTTGGAAAGACCTACATTATCAAATTGATCGCCCAGAAACTGGGGGTCCCTTTTGTCAAAGGCGATGCCACCAAGTTCAGCGAGACCGGCTATGTAGGCGGGGATGTGGAAGACCTGGTGCGCGACCTGGTTTATGAGGCCAATGACAGCATTGAACTGGCGGAAAACGGGATCATCTATATTGACGAGATCGACAAGATCGCCTCATCCCAGAACCTGATCGGTCACGACATATCCAGGACCGGCGTCCAGAGGGCCCTTCTCAAACCCATGGAGGAGACCGACGTGGATCTCAAGGTCCCCCACGATCCCATATCGCAGATCCAGGCCATTGAACATTACCGCCGTACTGGAAAGCGGGAAAAGAAAGTGGTCAATACCAAGAATATCCTCTTTATCATGAGCGGCGCCTTCGGGGACCTGGCGGAGATCATCAAGCGACGGCTCCAGAAACAGGGCATCGGGTTCGAGGCCGATGTGAGGCCCACCGAGATTCCCTGGGAGATCCTGAAGGAGGTGCGTGCCCAGGATCTGGTAGAATTCGGTTTTGAGTCCGAGTTTGTAGGTCGGCTTCCGGTGGTGGTGGTATTTGATGAACTCACCAAGGAGGACCTCCTGGAGATCCTCACCAATCCCAACAACCCCATCATCCTGAGCAAGAGGATCGATTTCAGGGCCTACGGGATCGATATCAAGTTTGAGGACGAGGCACTGGCCCGGATTGCGGAAATGGCCGCCGAACAGAAGACCGGGGCGCGGGGACTGGTGAGCGCCATGGAAAAGGTGCTGATTCCCTTCGAGAAAAAACTGCCATCGTCCTCCGTTCGCAAATTTCTGGTGACCCGGGAGGTGGTAGAGGAGCCGGAGTCGCAGCTCAGGCTGCTCCTGGAAGATCCGGACGACCCTGAGCGGGCAGAGCGCTTTGAGCAGGGGAGTCGGCATGAACGCGAAAGGATCAAAGGATATCTTTCAGAACGGGCCGAGTCGCTCAGCAAGCGGTGCGGCTTGGATATCTACCCGGAGAGGATGGATCTCATTGCTGAACTGTATCTCATGAACATCACCGAGATCGATACGGCCATCGAAAGTTTCAGCGCCATGTACGATCAGGTCAAGATGGAAGAGGCCGGCCTTATGGATAAGCTCGATGTAACCCTGGCCTTTGATGAAAGCGCTGTGGATGAGATCATCGGCCAGGCCATCCGGACCGGTCAGGAACCCGGGCCCCTCACCTTTCAACTGGCAAAAAGGCTTGAATACGGCCTGCGGCTCGTGAAGGATCGCTCGGGCATCGACAAATACGCCATCAGCGCCGATGCGGTCAGGGACATGGAGGGCTTCATCAATGAGCTGATCAAAAACACTTATCGCGAGGAGGCCATGGGAACGGATGCCCCGTAGCAACCGGACGCTTTTAAAGCAGGATGCCCGGTCCCGAGGGCATTCTGGTTTTTTTGCAATATTTTTCCGGTTCAGCAGGCCAGGCTGTTTTTGTGAGCCTCAGCGATTCTATCTTTGAGGTAGGCAAGAGCCCCGTCGTCATATTCATACATATCGAAGCAATAGCCATCCTCTCCCAAGAGCCCGCCCGGCACCAGGTCGCCCATCTCATCCGGATCCGTAATCGTATCGCCGTAAAAACATACGGAGAGCCATCGGTTTTCCGGATCGTCGTCCACGATGTCCACCATGACGTAGAGGCGATCGTCCGTATGGTCCCTCACAGGCACATGGGCCCTGAAAGAATGGCTGATCCCTGGCCGGGATTTAAAATAGAGGATTGATCCCTCCGCTCCTGAGAGGGCATCCCCCAACTGGGTGAATGCTGATTTGATATTCCCTGGATCTGTTGTCCATGCCTCAATCAGTTCCCTCATATCGGCATACTCTGTCTTGTCTGCAAACATCTCCTCCATCATTGCAACAACCTCCGTATATTCCAACAGCGGCCTCACGGCCGCAGTCAAACGAATCCCGCGGGATTCGCGCTCTGGACCCTGAACCCTCCATACCTGAGATTCCCATCACGGTGCAAGCATGATCTGATCGCCAAATTGCTCGGACAGTTGGGCGGAGAGGATCTCGACCTCTTCTTGGGTTTTCATTTCCACCATAAGCTCGCCCTCATCGCCCACCACCAATCGGCCGTGGGTCTCTACAGCCTCGGCTACGAGGGAGGGATCAACGGTCCACCATCCGCGCGTCCTCATGAGGAGTTCTTTTCCTTTCAGACGTCTCGGCGTTACCAGGTCGATCCTCCGGAACCAGGCGTCCCATCCGATCTGTGCAGGCCCCCGCAGGACCGGACTGACTGGATCGTGGTAGATGCGGCAACGGCCAAACAGCCTCAACCGGATCATGGGCCTGCCTCCCCTGAACCCCTCCCGATAAGGTGGTCTTCCTGAACACCGCGTTCCGGGACCGGAAGGCCGCGCTTTTTCAAGGATTGCACCAAAAAATGGATATAAAGGTCAACGGCAGCTTCTTCGTTTTTCAGATGAGCTGTTTCACCCCGTGAAATGGCACGTTCGAAGAGGTCCCTGGCATCCTCTCGGCAGGCCCTGAGCCTGGGGTCGTAAGGGGATGCGCCAAGCCCCTGCAAGAGCGCCTTCTGGGCCGATTCCATGCGGGCAAACACCCGGCGCATGGCCCTTACCGAGGGGTCGCGGCCCCACTCATCGTTTGCGGTCACAGCAGTCCCTTTGGCACCTGTTTTTCTTTGCTTTCACAGGGATGCGGCCTCATGTCCTCTCGTAGACGCCCCGCACCCGGTCCAGGAGATAGACATGGGTGTAGGCCCCGCGGGCGCCTTCCTCAAACCAGGCCAGTCCGGTCTTCTGGCAGTCCTTGCATGCCCCCAGGGGGATCAGGATTGCAAGGATATGCTGACCCCGGTTGGAGGTGGAGGCAATGGAAAGGGCCCCCGAGCAGGTGTTGCAGCAGCGGATCTTTTCATGCTGGCGTTCATGGATGCGGTCTGTATCGTAGTAGATGTCCCGGCTCCTCTCAATGACGAGACCCTCCTCGCAGGTCGCCTTTTCCAGATGTCCCTCCAAAAACATGCCCCTGAGACGAGCCACCAGGTCTTTTATATACTGAGTGATATCATTCGGCTGAGGCCTGTAGTCCCTGTCGTAGTTGGGCTCCTTTACAAAAGAGGTGTCCAGGCCGGCCATGGCCATAATGATGCCCACATTGACGTAGGGAAGGGCGTTTTCCACGGCATAGCCGCCTTCCAGCACGGCGATGTCAGGCCTGAGCCGGGCATTGAGGGCCGCATATCCCCGGGCCGAAAAATTCATATTGGTAATGGGATCGTTGAAGTGATTGTCCTGGCCGGCGGAGTTGATCACGATTTCGGGCTCGAATTTCTCCAAGAGCGGCATTACCAGTTCTTCCAGGACGTAAAGGAAGCCCTCTTCTCCGGTCTGGGGGGGGAGGGGGATGTTGACAGTCATGCCCTGGGCATTGGGCCCCCCGAACTCACGGGGGAAACCCGATCCCGGGTAGAGGGTGCGGCCATCCTGGTGGATGGAGATAAAGAGGGTGTTGGGATCATGCCAATAGATGTCCTGGGACCCGTCGCCGTGGTGACAGTCCGTGTCCACGACAGCGACCCTTCGGATCCCATATTGCTCCCGGATGTACTCGATCATGACGGCCTCGTTGTTGATATTGCAGAACCCCCTGTTGCCGTGCACCACGCGCATGGCATGGTGCCCGGGGGGCCGGACTAGGGCAAAGGCGCTTTCCACCTCTCCTTTGAGCACGGCATCCGCGGCCACCAGGCACCCGCCCGCTGCAATCAGATGACTTTCGGTGGTAACCGCCGCCTCGTCGGGCACACAAAAGTGGACGCGCTGGATGTCCTCAAAAGAGGCCGGCCGGACCCGGTATTCAATAATGCCGTCCACATCCAGGAGCCCCTCTTCCAACACCTGGTCTTGCGTGTAGAGGAGCCGCTCCTCCCTTTCCGGGTGAGTTGGGCTGATGGCCCAGTCGTAGGCGGGGAAAAATACCAGACCTGTTCGACGGCTGGCGCGGAGCATGTTCACCCTCCTATCTCCCATCCGGGGATGAGTCCCGGCGTAATGCCCATCCTGAGACGGATGTTGCGGCCGGTTCTGGCATAGCCCCGGATCATGGTAAACATCTGTTTTTCGGTGATGCAGATTTCCAGGCCCTCTTCATGTGCCCCGATCTCCGCGGCCTGTCTGCAAAGGACGGTCCGGCCGAGGCCAATGGCCTGCTCCATATCGAAGCCCTGATCAATAGCCTGGTCCACCTCTGCTTCGGGGATAACAACCGATCCCCTCTGGGTATCGGCCTGGAGCGTAATCTCTGAGGTCACCCGGGCCACGGCCGCGCCCACGGCATTGGCCACGCCGTAATGGTGGGGGAACCGGGACGGCAGGCCGAAGGCCTTTTCGATGTATCCTGCGATCTGGGGTGCAGGGCCCCCGATGATGAGCACCGAGGCAGGCTCGATGCGCCGATCGGCCAGGACCTCATGGATAGTGTAAACGGGCCGTGAGTTGATGTTGGATACAAAGGCCTTTGCCGATGCGGCAATGGCTTCCGCCATGGCCTGCAGGGTGCGTTGGGCCGTGATCTCTGCATCCCATCCGGCAGGCGCACCGAGCCTTTCCATGGCAGCCGCGGCCGCATTCCTGTGGCCCACGGTCAGGAGATCCAGGGCAATCATGGCGTCAGTGGGAGTGGGGGCCGGTCCCCCCAGGGCTACAGGTTTGCCCCTGCGAACCGGCCCGATTTTGAGGTTCCCCTGCGAATCCATGCGGACCTCGCTGTCTCCGCCGATTCCCATGGAATGGGTCAGCAGGGAACGGATGAGGGTCCGGTATGGACCCAGACGGATCCCCAGGGGTTTCAGGAGGGGCGTGCCGTCCATCACCACTGCCATATCCGTTGTGGTCCCCCCCACATCAAGGACCAGGGTCTCGCCCTCGCATCCGTCCAGGGCCAAGGCGCCCATAACGCTGGCCGCAGGTCCTGATTGGGCGGTCCGGGCAGGCCATTGGATACTCTTGTCCAAGTCGATGGTCCCCCCGTCCGGTTTTAACAGGTATCGGGGGCCGTTAAGCCCCTTTTCCTTCAGGATCTGGACCAGGGCGTCCGAGAAGTTTCTGTGAATGCGGTAGAGAGCCGCATTCAAGTAGGTGGTAGCGATCCGGCGGGGAAAATTAAGGGTCCCGGAAACACGGTAGCCCAGAGCCACATAGGAAAAGGCATCTCCTGCCCAGTTTGCGGCCTGGAGTTCGTGCAGCGGATTCCGGACCGAGAATTTGCTGACCACGCCCAGGGTCCGTATTCCCTCTTTGATGATGCGGGATGCTGCATTCCGGACCCCGGTCCGGTCCAGGGGCTTCGCCTCGAAGCCCTGATGGTCCAGACACCCCTCCACCACATGATAGGAAGGCCCCACCGAAAACCAGTCCGGGTCCATTCCGGGCCCTGAGGATACGATCATCCCGGTGGGATCAAGGCGGTCCTCTACAATGGCATTGGTGGCCATGGTGGTTGAAAAGGCCATACGTTCCAGCCCGCCAGGCGCCACATCGCTCAGGACCGCTTCGAGAGCGATCCTGAGGGTCGCCAGGAGATCCTGGGTGGTTGGGGTCTTAGCGGCAGCCACAATGCGGCCTGCATCGATCAGAACCGCATCGGTCTGGGTTCCCCCTACATCAAGGCCCAATATCATGGCTCTCACCCATCTCCCGATTCATTTTCCCGTACACATAGCCCTCCATGTCCAGGGCTACATGCTTGAAACCGATTGCACGGAGCCTCTTAACGATCCGCATCCTCATTTCTTCGGTTGCCATCCTTTCTATTTCCCCAAAGCCCGATTCGATTCTCGCAACAGACCCGTGATGCCTTACCCGCACCCGTGAAAACCCCTGGTCTCCAAGAAATTCCTCTGCTGCCTCAACCATCTGGAGCCCGTTTGGCGTAATGGGAGATCCATAAGGAAACCGGGTGGCAAGACATGCCATGGCCGGTTTGTCCCATTCGGAAAGGCCCATTTCTTTTGCCAGAAACCGGATCTCTTCTTTGGATAGATCCGTCTCAAGCAAGGGGGCCATGAGCCCTGCCTCTTTAGCTGCGGCCAGACCCGGACGATAGTCGTTCAGGTCATTCACATTGGCGCCGTGGGCCGCATGCGCGATCTTCCTCTCCCTAGCCAGAAAAAGGAGTTGTTGACACAGGGCTTTCTTGCAATGATAACACCTGTCGATCTGGTTGGCCACGAATTCCGGCATCTGGAGTTCGCCGGTCTGCAAGAGGACAAGCTCGATCCCCCTCTCTCTGGCAAAGCGGACGGCGTGATCCTGCTCGCGCCGGGGGTGGATCGGCGAGATTGCGGTGGCCGCCACAACCCTTTTGCCTAGGGCCTCCTGGGCCGCGGCCAGCAGAAATGCGCTGTCCACGCCGGCCGAAAAGGCCACGACCAGCGAATCCAGACGCGCCAGCCGTTTTATGAGGCGGTCCTGTTTGGATCTGGCGGCCGTTCTATCCATTCGCAACCCCGTGACGCCCTGTCGATGCGGCTTCAAAGGCCGTTGCCATTGATCCGGCAACGGGGCAGGCTTTGCATAACGCAGACCGATGCATTGCTGCACCTGTATCCCAACGCCGCTTCACATTATCAGGTTTGAGACCAAATGGGAAGGGAGAGCTGCTGGGGGGATCTTGACTTTTCTGTACATATCCCTTGCTAAAGCATGGAGAAAGATGCTATGTGTTAAGTCTCATTTTAAAAAATAAGAAAGCAGGGCAGGCCCTTAAAGGGCATTTTTTGGTTGTGTCAGGAAAGGAGATCTTAATGGCAGAAAAGAAAAAGACATTCAGGCTGGCGATGGTTCTTGCTTTTACCCTTCTTACGGCGACGTGGCAGGCCTCTGCTGCAGAAGAGAAGGCCGACCCCAGTCAGAAGGCCGGCGGGGGGGTAGACGGCAAGGTGGCAGTGGTGAACGGCGCTCCCATCGCGCGGGCCGATTTTGACCGGGCCCTGGGCTTTGCCAAACAACAGTTTTCGAGGATGGGCAAGCCGGTGGATGCAAAGGAGATGGAAGCTCAGGTGCTTGATCAACTTATAGGAAGCGAGCTTCTGTGGCAGGAGGCGAAAAAGGAAGGAATCCAGGTGGAGAGCAAGGTCGTGGATGAACGACTGGCCCAATGGAAAAAGCGATTTCCGACCGATGAAGCCTGCAAAAAGGCATTGGAAGAGATGAATATTTCCGAGGATCAGGTTCGCGCCGACATCCAGAGGAACCTGGCCATTGAGAAGCTCATCGTTCAGAGGATCGTGGACAAGATCGCCGTTCCCGAAAAAGAGGCAAAGGAGTATTATGACGCCCACACCGATATGTTCAAGCAGCCTGAACAGGTGCATGCCAGCCATATCCTGATTAAGGTGGATCCGGAGGCAAAGCAGTCAGATAAGGACGAGGCGCTCAAGAAGATCAAGGAAATCCAGCAAAAGGAGAAAAAGGGCGAAGATTTTGGAGAATTGGCAAAGGCCAATTCCCAGTGTCCGAGCAGTTCCAAGGGCGGCGACCTTGGTTTCTTCGGCCGGGGCCAGATGGTGCCGCCTTTTGAGGAGGCGGCCTTCAGCCTGAAGCCAGGCGAGGTGAGCGACATTGTCAAGACGCGATTTGGCTATCATTTGATCAAGGTGACCGACAAAAAGCCTGAAAGCACCGTCCCCTTTGAAGACATCAAAGGACGAATCGAGCAGTATCTGAAACAGGGGGAGGTCCAGAAGGAGGTCAGGGAACTGGTGGACGAACTCCGCAAGGACGCGAAAGTGGAGATCTTTCACAAGAGCGATTCGTGAAAAGCCGATTTTTCTTGCCTTTGAGCGAATCCGGTTTTAGATTTCAACCATTGAGGGTCCGGTGTTGGCCGCGGCTTGCCGATTTTCGGAGGGATGGCCGAGTGGTTGAAGGCGGCGGTCTTGAAAACCGTTGAGCGAAAGCTCCGGGAGTTCGAATCTCCCTCCCTCCGCCAAGAAATAACAAAGGGCCTGCAAGGCTTCAATCCCTTGCAGGCCCTTTTCGCTCCGGTCTGCGCCCCGCGTCTGCATATCCGGCACCGTCCTGGATCATACTCCGGGCAGACCTCGCTGCCTCATCATAAATGCGGAGCCCCTCATCGAGGAAGGACTCCGGCATGGTCCGGTTCAACTCCACAAAAACCGCCTTGAGGATGTTAAGCCGCTGATCCAGGGCTAACAGCTTGCCTTCATGGGAATCATCCTGGTCTGCAGGAACTGCCGGAACGCCGATGAGCAGATACAAGGTGAGATTGTCGCGATCAGGCAAAAAGCCGACCTTTGTAAAATCGACCGATTCCCTGAAATCGTAGTATGCCTGAAGATATGTGCCAAGGCCTTGTGCTGTCATTTCGTTGCCCAAAACCGCCTCGCGGATTGCAGATTGGAGAAGGGGTTCAATGGCCGCGGACTGCCTTTGTGTACCGGGCCTGGACCCGGGCCAGGGACCTTGCATCGCCATAGTGGACCATCTGGGCCTCGCACCTCCGAATCCTCTCGCTCAAGGGGGGATGGGTAGAAAACCACGAGCCCTGCTTCTCGGACCGATGCTCGATTCTCTTGAGCTCTTTGAGGACCTCTATGATCCCCCGGGGATCATAACCGGTTCGATAGGCTGTCTCCATGGCAGTCCTGTCGGCCTCAAATTCCATACTCTGGTCCAGTCCTTTGTCGAAGAGGGTTTCCTGAAGGCTTCCAATCATGGCCTCAAACTGCTTTCCCTTGTCCCCCTTCATGGCCGCCGAGGTAATCTTTCCCACACCCTGGAAAAAGCGGGCCCGCTGGATGGATTGGAGGGCGTGTTTGTGACCCACATGGGCCACCTCATGCGCCAGGATGGAGGCCAACTGGGCCTCATCCCGGATGGTCTTCAAGAGACCCGAACAGACAAAGATGATGCCCCCCGGACAGCTGAAGGCGTTCTGTAAGGAACTCTCGACCACCACGAAAGCATAGGGGATTTCAGGTCTCAGCGAGTTGCGCGCTGCTGCATTTCCCACCAGATTGACGTAGTCCTGCAGGGCGGCATCTTTAACAGGCATCCCGTAGCGTTGGAACCCTTCCAGGGCAAGGCTTTCGCCGATGGTCCGTTCGGATGCATAATCGATTTCCGAGGCCGCCCCAATGATAGAACCGACGCCCTGCAGGATTTGACCCTCTTTGGATTTGGGATCCATGAGCTTCTGGAACAGGCCTGTTGCACCCGTGGCCGGTGCATTGGGATCACTGCCTGCAGCTGCAAAGGGGTGCAGGAAGCACGCCAACAGGCCAAAGCAGATTGCCATGCATGGTAACATGCCGTTTCTTTTCATTGTCTTCTCCCTTTTCAAAACCGCCCAAAAGAGGGTTGGCTCCGGAAATCAGAAGGCATATTCTCCAATTTTTCCGTTGCGGAGAAAGACGTCCAGTTGCGTCTCTGTCACCTTTCTGGACAGAACCGCGTCCAGGGCCTTTTGGTAAACCTCAGGCGTTCCCCGCTGCCTCGCATACTGCTCGGTCTCCTTGGACAGACCCCGGATGCTCCGCGATGTGTGGGCCTCGTCCGCAGTAATGGTGCTCCCCTGCATCCCTGCAAAGAGGTTGTCCGCTGTCTCTGCCTCCTTCTTGGGCGCCGCATCGGAGACCTTTCCCCGGTAGATCCAGCCTTCCTTTCCGGCAAGGGTCCGGACCCTGTACCACCGATCTTCCGGTTGAATGACGGTCAGCTCGGTTCCGATGGACAGATCTGCGACCGTGTCGGACACAGCCGAAGGAGCTGTCTTGAGTTTAGCCCCCTCCGATGTCACCCAGAGGGTTTCCCCACCAAAGGCCGGCGAGAGCAAGAGGCCGGCTATGATAACGCATGCCCCCAGCAGAGGAACTCTTTTCATGGCGAATCATCTCCTTGGTATCTGTAAGATGCAAATTGGAAATCCGAAACAATATTCAATGACCAAATTCAAATGACCCAAACCACGGCCGCCTTACCTTTCTGCTTTGAAAATTGGTAACATATCAGCTCTTTGAGGTCCGGCAGCAAGGAATCCCTTCCCATGAAAGACTGTCCTTGAGGCTAAAAGGGACTGTATTTTAAAGCCCTGCTGCCGTCCCCAGGAGCTGTATTCGGTTTTTGTCCCGCTGTCGGCGGGAGGCAGAGACCCCCATGGGAAGACTTCTTCGCAGGTTGCAGAGAAAATACGGACAAAGGGCTGATACGAAAATTGAAGCATTGGAATTTTGAATTTGTTTCGAGTTTCGAATTTTGCCATTCGAATTTGGTTGCAGCCGCCAGGCCGCTTTTGGAAGTATATTTCTTTTGCAGGATTTTTTCAAATCCAAACAGGGGCATGAAAAAACAGACGCCCTGGGCCCTGGACCATTTGATTTATCGTTGAACAATCCAGTGACGCTGGATTTTGCGTCTCAAGGTGTTCTTGTCGATGCCCAGCTCCCGCGCAGTCGCCATTTTTTTCCAGTCATTTCTCTCAAGTGCCTGTTCAATGGCGCGTTTTTCAATTTCCCTGAGGGTGAAGCCGCTGGGCACGGACCGGGACTGGTCTTTGGGCATGAGGTGATCGGGGAGATGATGCAGGCCGATCATGTTTCCATTGCAGAGGACAAAGGCATGCTCAATGGCATTCTCCAGTTCACGGATGTTCCCGGGCCAATCATAGAGCATTAGGGCGGTCATGGCCTCCTGGCTTATCCCGAAGATCTTTTTCCCGTTCAACTGACTGAAACGTTCGATGAAATGGTCCACCAGGAGTGGAATATCTTCCTTCCTTTCGCGCAATTCCGGCAGGTGGATTCTTATTACATTGATGCGATAATAGAGATCTTCCCGGAAAAGGCCCTGTTTGGTCAGCTCCTCCAGATTTCGGTGCGTTGCTGCAATGACCCGGGCATTGGTCGCAACGGTTTTTGTGGATCCCAAGGGTTCGTAAACCTTTTCCTCCAGGACGCGGAGGAGGCGGACCTGAACCGCCGAGGATATATCGCCGATCTCGTCCAGCAGGATGGTGCCGTCCTGGGCCAGTGTAAATCGGCCGGGCTTGTCTTTTTTGGCATCGGTAAATGCGCCGGCCATATACCCGAACAGCTCCGACTCACACAGGGTGACCGGCAGCGCGCCGCAGTTGACCGCGATGAAAGGTCCATTCTTTCTGGGGCTGTTATTGTGAATGGCCCTGGCAATCAGCTCTTTTCCCGTGCCGCTGGCGCCCTCAATCAGGACGGTGCTGTTGCTGGCCGCGATCTGGGGAAGGATGGAGAAAACCTTCAGCATCTGTCCGTTTTTGCTGACAATGTCTTCAAAGGAATGGCGCCTGAACAGTTCTCTCCGGAGTCGATTGACTATAGACAGGTCTCGAAAGGTCTCAACGCCGCCGATCACATCTCCGACATCGTTTCTCAGCAGGGTGGTACTGACGCTTATGGGAATCACCTTTTGATCAGCCCGGACAATGCGAACCGGCATGTTGCGTATGGGCGTCTGTGTCTGAATGGTCCGTTTCAAGGTGCAATCGCTCTTGCAGACATCGGCCCTGAACACGTCAAAGCACGGTCTCCCCACTGCATCGTTTCTTGAAATCCCGGTTATCTCCTCGGCGGATTTATTGAAAGAAGTGACAAGCCAGTTCAAATCCACCGTGAAGACGCCGTCCGCAATGCTGTCGAGAATAATTCGATAGTGCTTTTTAAATGATTCCATGGGCTATCCTTCCCGAAAAATCTCCCCGAGCGCATATCACCCTATGTCTGTCGAGGCGTGCATCAGCATGCCTGGACAGATCCGGCGGAAGCGCCGTTCTTAGCCATGTTGTGATACAAAATGCTGGATGGTCAATGCCTGACGGCATTAAAAAATTAGCAAAATAGGGGTTTCTCCGTCAATCAGAAACAAGCATAAAGGGTGCATTTAGTTCCCATGCCATGCGTCGGATAGTTCATTCTGTTGCCATTTTTCCAAGGCATCTAACTCCGCCAAAAACACATGTGTTTGCTTTTAGCTGATATTTCAAAATGTTATATTTGGCAAAGTGATGCTGAAGAATTTGGTATGGAATTTGCTCAATATTTTCAGAAATACAAATTTTTCGTGGAAAATTGCATTCGATTAAAGGAGTTGGCATTATGAAGTCGGTCAGATGTCTTATGGGCTCGTTTTTGGCGTTTGCTGTGGGCCTTGTCCTTATGCCCGGGATCCAGGCAACAGCGCAGGCGGCTGAAGAGGAAAACCACTGTTTCACCTGCCATACCAATGCGCGAAAGCTTATTCAGATAACCCGGGAGATAGCCGAGGCCAACAAAGGGAAAAAAGCGGCCTCCGCTGAAAGCGAAGGTGAAGGCTGAGGGGGGGCTGTGGAGCCGTTGGCTCCGCATGAAAAGCTTTGGGTGGACAGTTCACTGGCCGAAGACGAAAACCATGGGGAGCTGGGGTGCCATGAGTGTCATGGCGGCAATCCCAACGATCCCAATTGGAAAACAGCCCATGAGGGTGTGGTCAAAGACCCCTCTTACCCGGATCCATCTGAAACCTGCGGCGCTTGTCACGACATAATTGCGGAAAACTACAAGACCAGCCTTCATGTGACCCTTTCCCCTTTCAAGAAAATGATCGACAAACGGGCCGCTTCCGACAAGACGATTCATGCCAAGGTGAACGCCGCACGGGAAGGCCATTGCACCTCATGCCACAGCAGCTGCGGACAGTGCCATATCAGTCGTCCCGATGCAGTTGAAGGCGGATTGATCGAAGGCCACCTTTTCCAGAAGCGGCCACCCATGCAGACCGTCTGTACAGCGTGCCACGGGAGTCGGATCGAGAAGGAGTATTTCGGCAAAAACAAGGGCGTGCCGCCTGATGTGCACAAGGAAAAATATTTCAAATGCAATAAATGTCACACTGCCGATGAGATGCACGGAGACGGAAGCGATCCTGCCAATCGGTACGACGTGAAGAACGCTCCCAAGTGTCTCCAGTGCCACGATGAAATCTACGATGCAAAATCTGTCAATGCGAAAAACCACTGGGTTCACAAGGATCAGGTGACCTGTCAGGTATGTCATTCAATGCCCTACAAAAACTGCTACAGTTGCCACGTGGGCAAAGACAAACAGGCCCTTCCCTATTTCAAGACCAAGCCTTCCACCATGGATTTCAAGATAGGGCTGAATCCCCTGCGCTCGGAAAAGCGGCCGGAGAGATTCGTCACCCTGCGACACGTTCCAGTGGACCCGGGGACCTTTGACTTCTATGTAAAAAACGGGTTGGCCAACTTTGACGCCCTTCCCAACTGGAAGTTTGCCACGCCGCACAATATCAGGCGGAAAACGCCGCAAAATGAGAGCTGCAACAACTGCCATGGCAACGAGGATTTGTTTCTCACTGAAGAGGCGGTGGATGCGAAGGAACGGAAGGCAAACAAGGATGTGATCGTCCCCGATGGGCTCATCCCCCAAAAACGGGCGGAATAACGGGGTCCTTGCTGATGACAGGCAGGTTCCTGCTTATGAATTTCAAATTTTTATTTACCAAAGGAGGGAGTCTTATGAGGAAAGTTGCTTTTTTAACATTTGCCGCAATGTTTGCATGCGCCTTCGCCTTCGGCACGCCAATGGCCGTGGCAAAGGATATGACCGCAAAGGATTTTGTCGAAGAAGCCAAAAAGGATGTGTGTGAAGTCTCTGTGTCCGAAGCAAAAGAGATGCTGGACAAGGGCGGTTGGATATTTTTGGATTGCCGGGAGCCAAAGGAATACAAGATGGGTCATATTCCGGGGGCCGTCAACATACCGAGAGGTCTGATTGAATTCAGTGCGGACAAGAAAATCCCTGATAAGAACGCCAAGATCCTGGTTTACTGCAAGGTCGGGGGCCGTGGGTGCCTCACCGCGTGCACCCTTTGCCGGATGGGCTACAAGAACGTGAGAAACCTGGGCGGGGGCTGGATGGCCTGGGAAAAGGCCGGGTATCCCGTCGAATAAATTGTCCTTGAGCATTATATCTTCTTATCTACACCCACCCAAACAGGAAGGTGCGGCGTTGAGCCGCGCCTTCCCCTACCCCTGTTGAGACGCGAATCCCGCGCGGTCAGAACACGAATAGGGGCCATTAAGCCGCCACAGAACACGCGTCAATCCTGTATGTGATGGGCCGCCTTTCTTCCAAGCGCATATTCCCTGAGTTGGGGCATAAATTTATGATTGGCCCGGGGAAAGGCATAGGCGGCCGTCTGTTCAAGGGTGATCCAGCGATGGTCCATCGGGCCGTTCAGCCGGACCCTGCCTGAGACATACGAGCAGCAGAACACGTCCATCACAATCCGGAAATGGGTATAGGCATGTCTGAGCCTGCATAGCCGGGAATCAACACATGCCGTCAGATTGACCGCTTCCTTGATTTCCCGGATGCAGGCGGTCTCAGGCGATTCCCCGTCCCGAATGTTCCCCCCGGGAAACTCCCACAGGCCCCCCAGCAATCCTTCGGGTTTTCGACGGGTGATGAGGACCCGTCCCCCTTTAAAGACAACGCCAACGGCTGTGGGATAAACAGGTGTGGGCCTCCTGGCGGTCCTCTTGGGAAACTCGGCAACCTGACAAGATTTGTGGGCACTACACCAGTCAGTTACCGGACAGGCCCTGCACAGGGGGTGTTGGGGTCGGCACACCAGGGCGCCCAACTCCATCATAGCCTGGTTGATTGCGCCTGGACGCCTATGATCCAGGAATCGGTCGGCTGCCTCCAGGAATCGGCCGGTTGCTGTGGAGCGATTGACCGGATCTTCAATGAGGAGCATGCGGGAGAGCACCCGTCTCACATTCGCGTCTGCCACTGGATGCGGGCGGTTAAAGGCCATGCTGAGTACAGCCGCGGCAATATAATCCCCCACCCCGGGGAGACTGCGGAAGTCTTCCCAGCGATTGGGGATCGTTCCCCCATGCTGCTGAACAACAATGCCGGCGGCCTTGTGTAGATTGCGGGCCCGGCCATAGTATCCCAGCCCCTCCCACGATCTGAGGACCTCTTGCAGATCTGCATGGGCCAGTTCAAAAATAGTTGGAAAGCGCCCTAAAAAATGGTGATAGTAGGGAATGACTGTAGCGACCTGGGTCTGTTGCAGCATGACCTCAGAGACCCATATGGAATAGGGGTCGGCAGTCTTTCGCCACGGCAGATCCCTTTGGCGGGCGCTGTACCAGGCCATCAATCTCGTCTGAAAACGGGTAATCCGATCTTTTCTCATGAGACGTCACATGCTCAGAAGCTGACCTGCCATGGCCTGTGCAACTGGCGGAGGAAGGGTGCAGGTCTCATAATTAATATTTTTTGACATTCACTTTCCTTTTTTATAGTATGAGGTTTAATGTCAACCTTAGCAAGGAGAAAATCATGGGCTTTCAATCCTTTGAGGAGATCGTCCGCTTTGCCGTAGACAAGGAACGCGAGGCCGTCGCCTTCTATGAAGATGCCGCCAACCAGGAAAGCTATTCAGGGGCCAGGAAGGCATTTCAGGAATTCGCCAGCGAGGAACGAAGGCACCAGAACTTGCTGGAGGGACTTCTCACAGGTGAAACCAGACTGTCAGACTATAAGTTCGAGTGGATCCCGGACATCAAGCGGAGCAATTACATTGAGGATATGACCTATGAAAAGGGAATGCCCTATCCCGACATCCTCAGGTTGGCCATGAAACGGGAAGAAAAGGCCCTTCAGCTCTATAGAGATCTCTACGACAAGACGGATAACGAGGAATTGCGAAAGGTACTGAATCTGTTGCGACAGGAAGAGGCCAAACACAAACTGGCCCTGGAAACGCTGTACGACGATCACATGGCAAAACTCGGAGATTAAGCCAGCGAGCGCCTACTGAGCGTGCAGAGTCCCGTATCTGACATCCGGTTTGACCCATGGAGTTGAACGCCATGACTGAGAAGACCGAGACCAATCTCGCCTACGCCTTTGCCGCTGAATCCAAGGCAGCAATCCGAAACGACGCCTTTGCCAAAAAGGCTGAAACCGACGGCTATCCCCAGATTGCCCGCCTTTTTCGGGCCATATCCGATGCGGAATCGGTCCATGCCCGGAGATACCTCCGCCTCATGCGCGGCAAGATCGGCTCTACCGAGGCAAACATCGAGACGGCCTTTCAGAATGAGATCAAGGCCAATGTGGAGGAATACCCCAAACTTATAAAAGAGGCCTCGGACGAGGGGAAGGAAAGCGTGTTGAATGCCTTTTCCCAGTCCCGAGACGTGGAAAGCCGACATGCGGAACTGTACAAAAAGGCGATGAACGACATGCTGACTGATCGACACAGCGTCTATTATGTGTGCCAGGTCTGCGGGTATGTCAGTGAGGACGAGGCCCCTGAGAACTGTCCTGTGTGCGGCGCGGTCAAGTCGAGATTCAAGCGGGTGGAATAAGGCTGCATAATGGATTCCCCCCATCGTTTCCAGACAGGACCTCCGGCCCGCGTGTCCCGTGTGGGTACCCATACAGGAAGAATGGTCCTGTTGCCGATTTTTAAGGGCAAAGCATGTGAAGGCATATGATTGCTGTTATGACAATCACGGCTGCGTAATCCGCCCACGTCATGGAGAGTTCCTTCAAATAGGTGCGCGGACCCCGTTGGTATGCCCGGGCCTCCATGGCGACCACGAGGTCATCGGCCCTGTGCATGGTTCGCAGGACAAGCGGCAGCAGGATGGATACGCCGGCCAGGGTCCTGCGAACCAGTGAGCCGGACCCGAAGGCGGCCCCCCTTGCCATGTGGGCGGTCTTGATCCTGTCGATTTCCTCCAGAAATGTGGGCACGAATCTCAAGGCAATGGAAATCATTATGGCGATATCGTAGGAGGGGACCCCTATCCGTCTGAGGGGCCGAAGGAGTCTCTCGATCCCGTTGACCAGATCGGTGGGAAGGGTGGTCATGGTCAGGATGGAGGCGGTCCATATGAGGAGGGCGAATTGCCATGTGGTGACGGCCCCCCTGTAAAGTCCCTCGTAGGTAACGGTCACGCGCCACGGGGGAAAGGGCGGAATTGGTTTCCCTTGGGTGAACAAAAGATGCACAAAGAAGAGGAGGGCAAAAAATACCAGGACCGATCTAAAGGCCCGGCCCATTTGGTAAACGCTCAGACCGGAGCAGGGAATCAGGGCAATCAAAAATGCGCTGAGAAAGGTCTCGGTAAATGAGCCTCCCTGTAATGCCAATATGCTCAAGACAATGGCGGCTCCGATCTTGACCCTCGGATCCAAACGATGAATCACAGAATTGCCTGGGATGTACTGTCCTATGTGCATAGAAAATGAGCCGCCTGAAAGTCAGGGTTTGGCCTTTGGACGCTCTGAGTTCAATGAGGCTTTTGTTGGGATCTGATCAAGGAGGAGATCTCCTCGCAGGCCTCTTTTACAGAGAAGACGTCAGTGCGCACGTGCAACCCCGTTTTTCTGAGACCCCACAAAATTTCTGCGATTTTTGGGATGCCTACCCCCAGACCCTTAAGCCATTCAACGCGACCAAACACCTGTGAGGGGCTTCCTTCCATTGCAATTCTCCCCTCATACAGAACGATTATCCGGTCCGCCTGGGCGATCTCGTCCATGTCGTGGGTCACATGAACGATGGTGATGCCGTCTTTGTGGAGGCTGTTGACAACCTGCAAGACTTTTTCCCGCGCAGATGGATCCAGATAGGTGGTGGGCTCGTCCAGGATGATGTGCCTCGGTTTCATGGCCAGGACCCCTGCAATGGCCACGAGTTGCTTTTCGCCGTTGGACAGCATCTGGGGCGATCTTTTGGACTGCCTTTCCATTCCTACCATTGACAGAGCTTCCTGCACCCTCCTGCCTATCTCGGGGGAAGACAGGCCCAAATTGCCCGGGCCGAATGCCACATCCTCTTCCACGGTCATCCCCACGATCTGGTTGTCCGGGTTTTGAAAGACCATCCCCACCTGCCCCCGGATCTTCCGGACAGCAACAGGATCGGCCGTGCGCATCCCCTCCACCCATACCTCCCCGGCCGTGGGCGCAAGGAGTCCATTCAGATGCCGAACAAACGTTGTCTTCCCACACCCGTTGGGTCCGATGACGCCCACATACGTCCCGTCCTTTATCTCTGTGGAGATCCCGTTAAGGATCTGCTCTCCACCCTTGTCGTATTGAAAAATGACATCCGTCACTTTAATCATCTCTGAATTTTTCCTTCCAAGAGATCCGAAGATTACGCAAATTTGTCCAAAATCGCAACCCATCCGTCATCAGGGATTCACAATAAAATGAGCAACTGGGCAATTGACAAGAAAAACAAAGGAGGGTATGTAAGTTCTGCAGAATCCAGAAAGATCACAGGGGGACAGGCCATGAAACGAGCGCTGATAACAGGGATTACGGGTCAGGATGGGGCCTATCTGGCCGAATTATTGTTGCAGAAGGGATACCAGGTCCACGGCATTAAACGAAGGGCATCCCTTTTTAACACAGACAGGATTGATCATCTCTATCAGGACCCCCATGAACCCAACAGGACATTTGTGCTCCATTACGGCGACCTCACCGACTCCACCAATCTAATTCGGATCATTCAGGAGGTCCAGCCCGATGAGATCTACAACCTGGCGGCCCAGAGCCATGTCAAGGTCTCCTTTGAGACGCCGGAATACACGGCCAATGCCGATGCCCTTGGGGCACTCCGGCTGCTGGAGGCGATCCGCATCCTGGGGCTGGAAAAGAGGACCCGATTCTATCAGGCATCCACGTCCGAACTCTATGGGCTGGTCAGGGAGACGCCCCAGACGGAAGCGACCCCCTTCTATCCCCGGTCCCCCTATGCAGCGGCCAAACTGTACGCCTACTGGATCACGGTCAATTATCGGGAGGCCTACGGTATTTTCGGGTGCAACGGCATCCTCTTCAACCACGAATCCCCTCTCCGCGGCGAGACGTTCGTGACCCGCAAGATCACACGGGGGCTGGCCAGGATAAAGCTCGGGTTCCAGGATTGCCTTTATCTGGGGAACCTGAATGCAAAGCGGGACTGGGGACACGCTCGGGATTATGTAGAACTCATGTGGCTCATATTGCAGCAGGAAACCCCAAAAGACTATGTGGTAGCAACCGGGATTCAGCGTTCTGTGCGGGATTTTGTCAATGCCGCTGCAAAGGAACTGGGGATTGGCATCCGGTGGGAGGGGGAGGGCCCTGAAGAAAAGGGGTACGATGAAAAGACAGCCCGATGCATTGTGGCGGTGGATCCCCGCTATTTTCGGCCGACCGAGGTGGAGTCGCTTTTGGGAGACCCGAGTCTTGTAAAAAAGGAGCTTGGCTGGGAGCCCCGGACATCTTTTGAGGAGATGGTGGCTGAGATGGTGGCCCAGGATCTGCGGGAGGCTGAGAGGGATCTGCTTTGCAGCCGCGAAGGCTTCAGCGTGCGGAATTCGTTTGAATAGACAGGCCGGTTTACCCCGCGGTTGTCTTCCCCTGGGCCTTGTAAAAAGGGAGGTTCCTGATGTTCGGGTACGAGATAAAATGTCTTGACACCGGAAAGATTGCCTGATATTATAAATAGTTTAAATTGGAATTACTCCTTGTCCCTGAGGGCCGGATAATACATTTTGGTACGCTAAACCGGGTGATGGGACCAATACGATCCGTAACAGGAAAAGGCCGAAAGGAGAAAACGCAGATGCGCTATTACGAAACCCTCTACATTATCAATCCCGATCTATCTGAAGAGGCATATCGCGATGTTGTCGACAAGATGACCGGTGTCGTAGAAAAACAAAAAGGGGTTGTTACCAGGGTTGAAGAATGGGGAAAGAGGACACTGGCCTATGAGGTGAAGAAGTTTGACAAAGGTTCCTATGTGCTTCTTCAGTATTGTGGCGAGCCCAGCGTTATCGACGAACTGAAACGGGAAATGAGCCTGGATGACAGGGTCATCCGGTATCAGACCATTAAGCTAAGCGATCATGCCGACCCGGAGGCCCTGAAGGCCGCAGCAGAAAGCGACAAGAAGGCGCCTGCCGAAGAGGAGAAGGGGGCAACAGACACCAAACGCACAGGGGACGAGGGCGAACATGGCATACAATAGAGAAGGAAATAACGACCGGGACAGAGGGAACAGGAACAAGGTAAGGAGAACCTATCACAGGAGGAAAGTCTGCAAGTTCTGTGCTGACAGCAGCCTTACCATCGATTACAAGGATGTCAAGAACATCCGGTATTTTATCACTGAGCGGGGCAAAATTACGCCATCCAGGATTTCCGGCAACTGCGCCAAGCACCAGCGGATGTTGGCCGTGGCCATCAAGAGGGCCAGGAATATTGCCCTGCTGCCCTATACAACATCCATTGTAAACTGAACTCGATTCCTCGGAGAGATATCTTGGTCCTGGCTTTTCGATGGGTTCGGGGTTGTTGCCGCTCTTGAGATCCCATGAAAATGAGTGATGCACTGGGATGCGCCGGCGGAGCCATATCTCTTCTTTTGGCATCCATAATGATACCGTTTGCCGGGCCCTTTTTCAGTCTGCTGATCCCGCTGCCATTTCTCTACTATTCCACCAAATTGGGCCTCATCGAAGGCATTAAGCTCGCAGCAGCGGCGGTGGGGGCCATCGGTGTAATGGCATATCTGGCCGGTTATTCCCAAATTATCCTCCCGGCCCTGGAATTCAGCGTGGTTGGGCTAGTGCTTGCGGAGCTTTTCAGAAGGAGACTGAGCCTCGGGAATACCATATTCCTGGCAACTTTGCTGATGCTCCTCCTCGGGCTGGGAATGCTGGTCCTTATGGGCCTGTCCAGGAACATGGGACCCATCGACATGATTCTCGGCTACCTGGGCAGTCATCTCGATGCGGCTGTTCAGACGTATGAGGGTATGGATCCCGGCCAGGTAAACGCTGTGGAACTGAATGCGTATGCGAAGGCCTTCATGGCAACGGTATCCCAGATCTATCCATCCCTTATGATTGTGGGGACAGGCTTTGCGCTGTGGCTGAATGTGGTTGTTGCCAGACCCCTTTTCAAGATGGGAAAGCTGGCATATCCTAAGTTTATTCCGATGGACCGCTGGCAGGCCCCCGACCACCTGGTGTGGGGGCTGATTGGCTCAGGTTTCGCTTTATTTTTGCCGTCAGAAGGCATACAATTTTTAGCCGTCAATGCGCTGATTGTCATATTGGCTATATATTTATTTCATGGGCTATCCATTATTCTCTTTTTCATGAATAAGTACCGTGTCCCTTCCTGGATGCGGCTCGGCATCTATTTTCTGATCAATTCCATCGGCGGCATTCTCGGCGGATTCGTGGTCAAACGTATTCTCGAACTCGGTTATCCGGTGGCATTCGAAGTTCTTTTCACCGGTACATTTCTGTTCGGAATCGGTATGGCTCTTTTGGTATGGCTCGTGAAGGAACCGGCCGGTGATCTCGCACCGGGAAAAGAGAACTTCGGGGTATATCTCAGACACTGCATAACCATTATCAGAACCGACAGAAACCTCGTCCGCTTCTTTGCCGGTATGTGGCTCGTTGTCGGCCATTATATCGTGATCACCTTCTATTCGACCTATGCCACGACCGGAGGATTCGGAATTGAAAAAGCCCAGACCGGTGCGTTCGTCAGTATGAATCTCATCGGCTGGATGCTCGCGAGTCTCGGACCTCTTTTCATTGTGATGTATCCGGTGAACCGCCTCATGAAACTGGCAGACAAAGAGCCTTTCGCCGCCTCGAACATATTCAGCGCAGGATGGATCGCAGACCGGATCGGCCCGAAATACACGCTCATCACGTTCCAGATTGTGGCTTTGGGAGGTGTCATCATCTGTTTGTTCGCCCGTACTCTTCCAATGTTCTATATCGTCTGGATTTTTGCAGGATTCGCCCAGATATGCAATAACATCGGCTATACGAACATGACCATGCTGAGCTGTCCCATCGAGGATAAATCGACATATGTCGGGCTGGTCAATTTTGCGGTATTCCCGCTGGTTGTCGTGGTGCCAATGATATTCGGCGCGCTTATCGGACGCGGGTATCTGACCTATATCAGAACATTCCATATCTCTATGGCGCTCATGGTTATTGCGGCGCTGTATTTCATGATTTTCGTCGAAAATCCGGAAGCGTACCGAACTATGAAAAGAAGAGGATAATAGCTTCTTATGCAATATGTTACAATAATCGTTTAATGTTTTTGTTTTATAAAACCGCAACGGGTAAAAACCGGTAGTGCAAAAAGACGTTTTGAAATCGGACGTTTCGGCATAAGCCATCCTTTACAGCTATTTGACATATAAGCGGATGAAAAATGATA
>ENA-OSEO01000843-OSEO01000843.1-sediment-metagenome-genome-assembly--contig:-NODE-843-length-67595-cov-4.619227_pt1 | contig 67595 bp, 57 predicted proteins | sample MGYA00237883_ERZ534232 | MGnify/ENA metagenome assembly ERZ534232
ATTTCGACTGATGAGCGCAGCGGCACAAGCCCGGAAGTCGAAATTGCATGGAACGCGAGCGTGCTCGCGTTTGACAGGCTGCGCGGTTCGGCATACTGGCAACATGTGTCATCAGCCCTGGGCAGCGAAACCGGCAGGAGTAACAGCCAACCACCGCAGCTGCTCATCGCGGGCTGCTGTGAGGCATCCCCAGCACCAGACTAACCGGCAAGTAGTCAACATGCAGGTGGTGATAGGCGAGCAACGATCCTGTCGTGCGGTGTATCGAGGCAAGCAGCCAATGCCGCATAGCGAATCTGGGCGATCTGGTTTGCATAGGGAACGAAGGTGGCGGAGCGCAAGACAGCCAGGCCAGAAAGATGCACGCCGGGGTACATCTGAGCGCGGCTGAGACACCGGGAATAATGGATGCACCGCCTGCACGACACCTACACCATAGGCACACGGTGTCGCTTTTGGGGTCGTGTCGCGGTGATCGATAGTTGTGCTGGCGTATTCAGTTTGCGCAAGGTTACAATATCTGCATAAGTTAAGGAGAGATTACGATGTCCCCAACCCCAAAGAAATTCAAACGGCCAGACCAAAAGCCGCTGCCCAAACCCAATGTCGATCTCACCGCCAGCGACGATGGCGAAATGACCGCCGAGAAAGTCCGGGCGATGTTCTGTAACCCACTCTATGCGGGGATCACAGCGAATTTCCCGAAGTTGGTTGACGACGAAACCTGGATCCGTGCCGCTGCGCAGGCCATACGTGAGCACGGATCAGAACAATGGTTGGTCAACATGCTCTATGTCTTACGCGAGTCCCTGGGCACCAGCGCGCCCGAATCAGACGCCGAATAATTTCCCGCCATCGGTTCGAAAAAAATAAGGCGGGGAGACTCGCGTCTCCCACTGCCTATCTCGTCTACAATAAGTGGAATGTGCAGGGCGGATACCGTTCTGCATGTTTTATTGCCATTTCCTCTGCCCATGCCTCACCTGCCTTTCGCCCCTCGTCCATAGGTCGTATCTTCCAGGCCAGCGGCATCCAACCCTGATCACGTTTGAGCCATTCTACGGTCGCGACCGCCATTTGTTTGCAGACGGTCAGTGCTGGACGAAAGGGACGCAGCGGCGTATCAACAATCTCGCCCGACGCGCAATGTTTCCAAACCTGGTGATGGGTTATGCTGGGTTCAAAGAGTGACATTTGACCCACCGGTTGCAAGACGCGCTCGTAATACGACGTCGAGATTACTGCTAAACTTCGGGAGTTTCGTGTCGTGCGCCCGTGAATGGGCGTCTAATGCAGTGGGACTCAGTCCCATTTTCTGCGGGTAAGAAAATTGCTCAGCGTCTTACTTCGAGGCCGAAAGGCGTCGGGGGACAATAGCATGACGTGAAAAAGGAGAACGATGGTTCCATCAAACCGGAGTGTCCCCTAGAGCAATCTCGATATGGTGAAAGCTAAACAGTCTGAAGCCCAGGGCTTAGCGAAAGAAAACTGGTTGGGTGGGAACGATGGTGAGACCCACTTTCTTCTGGATATCGGTCATGCGACACGGGGCTGATATACCCGTCCAGAAGACGCAGCCTCCATAGAGAGGATTAATAGCCCGAACGGGACACCTAAGTCGAGAGTATCTGCTGGACGTTCAAACGGGGATTACCCTCAATCCGAATGCCTACAAAGGCTATGGTTAGCAATACAACCTGAATATCGGACCGGGTAACGGAGCCTGCGTACTAGTCGATGGGAGTAACGCCCCATCCTCGAGCACGGGAAAGCCGTGTACAGGGCGAAGGCAGGCAGAGGATTCATATCGTAAGAACTATCGAGGAGCACACAGTGCAAGACGCCAACATACTACTTACGATACTTAGCAAAATGGGCCAGAAACCAGCGGTCAAGTTCGATAAGTTGTATCAGAAACTCTACAACACCGACCTCTGGCTGCTGGCGTATGAGCGTATCGCAGCCAATCCAGGCAATATGACCCCAGGGGTTGACGGGGAAACCATCGATGGATTTGGTATGGCGTGGGTCCATGAGATGATAGATGAACTGAAAACGTCTCAGTACACCCCCAAACCAGCCCGGCGAAAGTACATTCCCAAACCCAATGGGGGTAAAAGGCCTATTGGCATTCCTGGATTCCGTGACAAGTTGCTTCAGACAGTTGTCAGTCTGATACTTGAAGCGATTTACGAACCCACCTTCTCGAACAACTCACATGGCTTTCGCCCTGAACGCAGTTGCCACACGGCGCTCGAACAGGTCAAACGTATGATAGGTGTCAGATGGTGGGTGGATGCGGATATCCGAGGATTTTTCGACAATCTGGATCACCAAACGCTCTTACGCATTCTGGGAAAACGTATCACTGACCAACGGTTCCTACATCTGATACACCAGTTCTTGCGGGTCGGCTACATCGATGATTGGGATTACACCCAAACCTATTCGGGCACCCCGCAAGGCAGCACGCTCAGTCCAGTCCTCTCCAATATCTACTTGCACGAACTCGATCAGGCGATGGAAGCCAAGATCAAAGAATTCAATCAAGGCAAGACACGGAGAAAACGGACGGAGTATCAAGTCGTCACTGTACGCAAAGTAGCGGTCAAGAAACGAGCCAAGGCCACCGGCGACTGGAACGAGTTCCACGAGTTGACTAAACAACAACTGAACATGCCCGCTTCCGACCCCATGGACCCCAACTTCAAACGGCTGACTTACTGCCGCTACGCTGATGATTTTCTCATTGGGGTCAATGGCAGCAAACAGGACGCACAGGCCATCAAAGCTTGGCTTGCCGATTTCCTCAACACCGCACTCCAACTCGAACTGTCCGAGGACAAAACCCACATCACAAATGCCAAAGACCGCGTGCGGTTTCTGGGCTATGACATCAAAAAGTGGGGAGGCAAACGCCGACTGCGGTTCCATACCAAGCGCGGAGCTATACTAAAACGTACAATCACCCAACAGCTCGCGTTGTTAATGCCGCGCGACAGAGTACAACGTTTTGTGCGCAAATATGGTACCCCAAACCAATGGCATGGTGAAGCACGTCCCTCCCTACTACCCTACAGTGAACTGGAAATCATGCAAATCTACAATGCGGAAGTTCGAGGTTTCCTCAACTACTATGCGCTGGCCAATAATTTGACCTTCGTTGCGCGCAGTATTCTGTGGATGACCACCAGTAGTTTCTTGCGTACCATCGCGGACAAGCGCCGGAGCACGCTCAGAAAAGTGGCCCGTAGTATGAAACACGGACCGAGTGACTATGCTTTCGACATCGAAGTGGCAGAGGGAGACGTTCGGAAATACCGACTATTTAGCTCCACTCGCCAACTTCAACGTGGAAAAGTTGATTACTCGAACCCTGACCCCAAGCCTAAAACGTGGAAATATCGTTCACGGACAGAATTGGGCCAAAGACTACGAGCGCATACTTGCGAATGGTGTGAACGTGACCTTGCGGAAACCGTTATCGAGGTCCATCACGTACGAAAACTCAAGGACCTCAAAGGCAAAACTCGGTGGGAACAACACATGATAGCGCGGCGACGGAAAACAATGGTGCTCTGTCGCAGGTGTCATCGGAAACTTCATGCAGGAACGCTCAGTGAAAAGGACAAAGCCCAAGTTTGCTAAGGAATTCTTGGAGAGCCGGATGACGCGAAAGTTTCATGTCCGGTTCGGAGGGGAGTCCAGTGAAACCTAGCGCAGTAATGCGTAAAGGCGCACGGGGCTTACCCTACGCGTGCGGTTTTCTGCACGGCATATGCGGGTAGTGCGGACACTGCCACGGCAGGTCCCAGCGACAGCGTTTGAGTTCACGTTCGCGCTGCTTTGCCGTGCGTTCAGCAGTCTGTCTTACAAGCTGGAATGCGGCGATCAGCCCGGCTTCATTGCAGCGATTGACCGGGCTGCGGCCAACCGGATTCAAGCGCCACATCTCATCATCGGGGATCAGGTCAAACTCAAAACGCCGCCCATCCGGCGTCAGTTGAATACCGATTTTCATGGATCACACCTCCATGTGAGATTTCATTAACCCACCCAAGTCCACCGGGTCGATGCCAACTGCGTGACACAGGTCTTTCGCCAGCAGCGTTCCGCAGCGGTGGCAAAACCCATACCCGGTGGCCGGATTGAACGCGAATGAGGGCCGCGCATCGCCGTGCTTATGGTGTTCGGGATACACACACGGACCATTCAGCCAGGTCCCCCTGGATTTGAATCCCTGCGCCACAAAATGATCGACCAGAGCATCAACCACGCGCGGATTGAGTTCACCGGTTGACTTGTATGCTGTGGATCGACGCGACGAACACGTGTTACGAGGTCGAGCAGCGTATTCTGCAAAGTCATCGAGGGTGTACCGTCGCGCCGGGTACAGTTCCAGAATACGACACAAGGTTGGTGCGCGATCTTGTCGCCAATTCGTAGTTTGCGGCAAGCGAAGGCTCTGGGCTACCGTCATAGTATCCCCACCCAAAACAGCCGCCAATCCGCGCAAGACACGCTCCGCGCGAGCCAATTCGAGGGTAAGAGAACGCAGCCAGAAGTAGAGGTGGACGCCCCTGCCGGATGCGATCACGCATGAGGGAGCAGGCTGAAAATCTTGTAAGACAGGCAACACCGTTTCTGGTGGCCGGTCGATGTCAACGAACAAGGCAGGCAGCGCGAGCAGATCAGTTTTCCCGCCGCGCCGCCAGCGTCCGAGGTTTGTCTTGCGAGTGGCAACCGCCACATACGCGCCCCAGCCTTGCCGGTTGGTATTGGTGAGGCGCTCCAGCGTGTGGGCAAGACATGCCCGATCACCGACCGGGACATGTCTCGAAGGTGTTGGATGCTGCCCATCCGGGTGCATCGCCGTAAACGTGATAAAGCCCTGCTCGCACGGGGCAAACAGGGCTTCGAGGAAAGCCTGTGTATCGGGATGCATGGCGCACCGCCTTAGAACAGGGCAAGCTGCTGAGGTTCAGCCGGTTTGAGCGGGACCAGGTCGGGCTGGCGCTTCGGCCAATCCGGGACCCGGATCGGTGCTTCATCGGCTTCGGGCGCATCGAGAATGCCCACCTTACGCCGCCGCCGAACCTTCTTACGCGGCGGTAGTGCGGCTGGACTAGGCGCAGGACGTGTTACACGCTCGTCGCTCTCCGCCATTTCGACTACCACGCCACCGAGTTCTTCAACGCCGTAACGGATGAGGTCGTCATCGCCTTCGGCAGCATAGGCCGATTCGGGTTGCGACTCTGCGACAAACCAGGCGCTCTCAGTCGGATCAGCTTGTTGGGCATGTCGTGCGAACAGGTCGCGCAGGTCCGTGATGGTTTCATCCTGGTCGATGGCCTTAGCCAACTCAGCCAGCAGGTCACCGCTTCCGCCATTTGCACCGGTAAGTTCGCTCAGACCACCACCGTTGGTGTCACCGTAGAGCAGGTTAGCTGCCTGCTGCTTGCGCCCGATCAGGTTCACCGCCTGGTGTTCCATCGTCTCGCAGTAGTACGGGTAATACGTGCGGCATGGCAGGTCCTGGATAATGCGCCACGCCCGCCGCGACGCCTGTCCCATCACGAAGAGCGAATAATCCGGTTCCAGGAACACGAGAGTCGGGAACGCGACCAAATCCAGGCCGGTTTGAACTAAGCGAGGATTGCACACCAACACATTGATGCCTGCCTCCAACTGCTGCTGCACCAGGCTCTCGCGACGTTCGGGGGCTACGCTGCCCTTGAGCACAAACGGTCGTGCGCCGGGAACAAACTCGCGGATGATGCGTTCGATGCGCGGTTGGATGTCTCTGGTGCCAGTCTGACGCAGGAACACGCCGACGTTGCGGTCTTGTGCCAGCTCATCACGGATCAGATCGACCAGCCACTGTTCCTTCGGATACAGGCGGTCATCACCCAGACCGGGCATGTCGTGCACCGGGATTTCGAGAAAGACATCACTCTCGCGGTCGAAGCGGCGTTTGTGGATGACCTTCTCCGCCCGGAACGGTGCGGTCGGCCAGGCCAGCAGCGTTTGAAGATAACGTCCGAGAAAACTCGCGTCACCCTCCATCCGGCACTGGAACAGGTAGGTCCCCAGCTTGTCTTTGGCGCGGTTGTAGTGCAGGCTCATATCGGCATCCATCGGGATGGGAACCGGGATTTCTTCGAACTCTGGCATGTTGCGCCCGATGTCCTGCAACCCGACAAACACCGTGTGATCGATGATCTCACGCACCAGCAGCGGAGAGCAGCCTGGAGCCTCTTTGGGCTTCTGCTCGATACGGCGCTTGCCGGTGTAATGCCCGCCCTTGTCATACTCCGGGCGGTATTCGACGATGCGCTCCAATGCCCCCATATCGCGCACCCATCCGGCCTGTCCCTTGACGCCCCAGGGGTAGTTCTGGCGCACACGTGAATTGAAGGTGAATTCAAGTCCGTAGAGGCTCGATGCCGTGCCGCCATAGAGTGTGCCGGTCAGCCCGACCACCTTCTCAGCGGCCTGCGCCAGTTTCATCATGGCCGCACCCTGATCCGTGCTGGTACTCTTCGCCTCATGCACCTCATCACACATGTAGAGGTACACACGATTGGGGAACACGGTGGCGATGTAGTTGGCCAGCGGCATACGAGGGTTGCGTTTGGGGTACTTCTCTCCGGGTTTGGGAGCGGAGAAGGTGCGCGAGAACTGCCAGAGGGGACTGCGGCACGACGGGCATTTCTGCGGGGCGCGGGACAACCATTTTTCATCGGCGATTATTGCTTCGCCGTTCTTCGTGCGGGTGACGGTCGCGCTGCACGACGGACAGATCGGCACCTTGATGGAGACGATACGCTCGCCGCTCAGGTTGTCGGGGCGGGCTTCATACTGGCCCCAACGCGCGGTACGCACGGTGCGCCACTGCGCAGCCGGTTGCCAGCCTTCCCCCAGCTTTGCCATCTCACGCGGGATGATGCCGACCTTGTGAGTCAGCGGTAAGTCTGCGTCCATGAACGCGCGGGTGTCATCGACGGTCTTAAGCACCTTGACATGCACGCGCACTCCCAGCGAGCGAGCGACCATCTCAATCTCGCGCTGCCATTTGCCGGTCAGATGCGGGGGTGCCATAACGATGTTCACCTGGTCCGGCTTCATATGGGGACGCAGTGCAAGAGACAAAGCCACCCCCAGCACGGTTTTGCCCAGACCTGGTTCTCCTGCGATGATCATGCCTTTGCGCTGCTGGAGAGCGGTGTAGGTGGCCGCTACTATATGTTTCTGCGTTTCGTAGAGCGAGTTGCCGTTGATGCGCGCGCGGTTCAGGATGGGTGCCAGATGGTCATACCGGAAGTCGTACAGCGGCTTAAAGTGCTGATCCAGATAACCCAGCAAAGCCGTTTTATGCCGCCCGATGAAATCGACCAGAGCCGCATCGCCGCTCATGTCGGTGATCTCGCCTTGTTCGTTCAGGAGCGTGATGGTCACCTGCGGGCGTGTGCGGTATACCTCGCGTTCGGTGGTGGTTTCATCGGATTCGTCGATGTCGCCACCTTCAACAAGCTGCTCGACCGGCTCGACCGTGCTGCGCACTGCCGCTCGCCCTTCCTCGGTTTGCACGACAATGCCGTTGAACAAGCCTGCTGCGAGTACCAGCGCCAACTGCCCGCCGCGTGGCCGCACTACCGGACGCACGTTCTCGATCGGCGGCGGAGGTTCCAGCAGCCGTTGAAAACCTGCGCCAAACTGCGCGCCATCGGCCTGGACCGCTTGTAGGGCAAGTTCCGGGGTGATGACCTTCGGGGCAAAGACAAACCGGCGTGTCGTGCGTGGCTGCGGAAACGTGTAGAGTGGCATATCTTGCACGGTTAATTTACGTGGATTGGCCGCGTCTTGCAGAATGCGCTGCGCAAACTGGGCCGATTCATCCAGTGGTGAGCCTTCCTGCGCAACCACCACGACGTGGACGTATTCGCCCAGGTGCAGTCCGGGCAACCGCCACACATCAACGGTCTTGCAGTGTTTTGCCAGAAACGCCGCCGCGTCCGGGGTCACATGATGGCCGTACACGCACCACAACATCCAACCGCCCGCTTGCAGCCATTTCCAGGCGTGCTTCAACATGGCAAACTCGCGGCGCTTGTCGTCTTTGTTGCTCAGGTCGAAGGTGTATGGCGGATTGAGCCAGATGGCGGGAAAACTGCCCAGCGACGCGCGCAAGGTGTAGAGATCGCCTTGCACCGCCTGTGTAGGTCCGAACAGCGCCTGGCACGCTGCCGCGCGGTCGGTGTCGAGTTCGTTGGCGTAGGGCTGCAATCCCCACGCTCCGGCGAAATGTTGCAGGGCCTCCCCTTCACCGGCACAGGGGTCAAGTAGTTTACCCCCATGCAGGGCTGGTTCGAAGAGAGATGTGATGGCGGGCAGATGCTCAACTGGTGTCGGGTAAAATCCGGCCTTCTCGATGGATAATAACCTGCTCATCTTCTTTTTTGACGCCTCCATATACGCAAAACGCCCCATGATCTGCTCGACCATGGGGCGTGGAAATTGATGGGTGAATGTCTTACGGGAGCGAGATGGTGCTTTCGGCCAGGCCATCCTGGATGACACGGGTCCATGCCGCCTGATCCAGGGTGACCCGCCAGATGTCGGCTCCACCGTAACAGGTACAGCGCTGCACCAGGCGTTCCTGGCGACCCTGTTGGACCATAAACGAGTTCCATTCCGGAAACACGGCTACTTTGACCAGTTTGGAGATGTGATCGCCCAGAATGGCGGTTGCCTGATCCTTATCCGTGAAAAACATGAACGTTTCCGTCAGTTCGGAGTAGACCGGTTCGGTGATCGCTTTGTGGACCAGCAGCATGTGATCTATCGCCAGCCCGTCCAGTCTGCGCTGAAAACGCGCGAATAACCCCGTTTCCGGCGGTTGCAGGACGATGCTTGATCCGGTATCCGGCACAATACGCGCCTCCTTACCCTGAGCCAGTTTCGCCCAGACTGCTTCAACCGAAGTCGCCGGACCGGCAATATCGAGATACACCGGTTGGTTGTTGTGCAAGGCCGCTCCGAACACGAAGCAGTCGCCAACAACATTCATGCGTCCGCAGTAGCTCTGCGGGATGAGTTGAGTAGTCATGGTTGTCACCTCCTACGCCCAGGGATCGTCGAGGCGAATGGTCGCGACCGCAGGCAGCGCAGGACAGCGCGTAATGCGATCCAGGTCAGCCTGGAACTGCTCGGCAAAACGACGCAGGACACGCTGCTGGTATGACTCGCGAACGGGGGCGGCAGAACCGGTCAACCGGGGTGAATAACGCGGTGTCGAGGGTGCATCCGAGACGAGAACGTCGTCTTGCATCACCGGTTCGCTGGTATTGTCTTGCGGACCGACCAGCGTGACGATCTCGTCCGGCAAAACCGCGCCAATGAAATACCAACTCCGCCGTTTTTTTGACCAGCGGCAGCCGTATGCTTTGAGTGTTTCACGGTGGTGGTACGTTTGCGACTGAGCTTTGGACACATGGCGTTCATCGCGCACCCACCACCAGGGAACCTTGCCGCCGGGCCGTTCGGTCCGTTCGAAGACCAGCCCGTTTCCGGTCATTGTTTGCGTGATGGTTTCAGTGTGAGCCATCTGAATCCCTCCCGTCTTGCGCTGCGGTAAGCTGCTCATAAAAACGCAGGAGCGCCGGGGAAGAATTGCCATAACGAACCACCTCACCGGTACCCATCGTGAGAGACTGAAGGCAGCCGCTGAACTTCTCGACCAGGTAGCTTTCGCTGGGATCATCGCGTAAGACAATCTCGGCAGCCTGCACCAACAGCGAGCAAGCCCGCAGCCAGTAGTACGGCGTGATGCCGTGCCAACCCGGCAGCAGTGCCGCGTGATCCAGTGTCTGCACCAATACACGACGCGCGTGTTCGGCCAACGCCAGCGTCGCCAGGTGGGCGATCTTTTGACGTGCAACCCAGGGCTGATCTTCGGTCACGAAGTTGTTGAGATGCGCTGCTGCGAGATTGACCAGGTTGGGCGTATGTTCATCGAACGTGCCTAGCGCATTGCCGAGCCGTTTTCCGGCCCCGGCGTAGAATTCTGCGCCGACCAGTTCCATTGCGGTATCGGTAAGCTGGTTCATCAGTTTGTTGTGGCGTTCGTCGTGCATTTCGGCACGCACGACACGCTCATCCAGACCCAGCGCGGTTGCTAGCCCCAAGCTGAACGCGCGATACGTATTGTTGTTATAGCAGGCGTGATAGCGTGCATACACTGCCTGCGGAATGGTTGTGGTTTGGGACATGTAGACCTCCGAGGGAAACTTTGTTGGAAGTGTGGAAAAGGGGAAACATGAGACCGCGACCAACCGAACAGGCTAACGGCGAGGAACTCGCGCGAGGGAGGGTTCTGTCTTGATCGGCCCGATCTCAAAAAACCTCGGTCGTTGCGAGGTTATGCCCAAACGTGACCACATCCACGAGGTCGGGGTGGATGCAATATTCAGAGGCCCTTCCGGCGCTATATGCCTATAGCAGTTTGCGACGCCTGCAACGCACAACACACCGAAACGGGGGTGTTCCGGCGGTTGGAGGTGGATGACATGCACGTCCTTGCACACACTCGATAGCGTCACGCCAGCACGTAATGTGATGGGCTAAGGGCCTCGTGCATGACCCGTAGTGTGTACAAGTTCGCGATGTATTTATTAAGGTGCGACTACGCAAGGCACATGCCCGGTCGCACCAGCGCGGATGTCGTCGTAGACCGGCCTGAACTTCGCATGAGCGGAGCGGCACAAGCCAGAGCGAAGTTCAGAGTCCGCAGCCCGCGTGCGGGCTGGACATCCGCGCGCGACAGGGCAGACTTGCGAAGTAGTCGCACCGAAAGACATCGCCTTGTATACTGCGATTCATGCGCAGATGCTCCACTCATCAGATGGCGTTGAACACTATCTTTGCGTGTGGGCGATGTATTCATATTCACAAGCTTCACTCTAATCAATACACTTACGAAATAAATTCAATCTTTGTTGAGTAAAAGTTCCGTTTGAATGTCCAGATTGCTTACACTTGACCATTCAAACTTGTTTCTCATCTTTCTCGTGATCGTGTTATCATGAGAGGTGGTGAAAAATCTCAACGGGAAGTTCGAAGATGGCTAAACTGGAAGATTTGAAGCGTGGTGCGCAGGTCAAGGGGATCGATCCACATCAACCGGTAACTGTGGTTGATATTCAGTGGCATGGAATGAATGCCATTGAGTTGTTCTACAAACGGGCTGATGGTCAACCTGGCACGCAGTTATTGTATCGGGATAGCGAACCCACACTGGAAGTCGTTCATGCCGGTCGTGCCTGGAGTTTTGACGGTGACGGGAACCTGCTGCGCCTGACTTCCGAAACATACCGCATACACCTGGCTCACCTCTTCGATCCGGTGTTGGCAGTTCACACCTCATTGATTGAACCACTACCTCACCAGATTACAGCTGTTTACAGTGAAATGTTGACCCGTCAACCACTGCGGTATCTCCTGGCCGATGATCCCGGTGCAGGAAAGACCGTCATGGCTGGGCTGCTCATCAAAGAGTTGGTTGTGCGTGGTGATGTGCAGCGCTGCCTGATTTGTGTGCCAGGTAGTCTATGCGAACAATGGCAGGACGAACTCTGGAACAAATTTCAACTGCCCTTCGATATTCTGACTCGTGAAACCATTGAAGCATCTCGCACTGGCAATCCGTTTACTGAACGCGATCTGGTCATCATCCGGCTGGATCAGGTTAGCCGCAGCGACGAACTCCAGGCTAAATTGCGCGTCACCGACTGGGACCTGGTTATCTGTGATGAAGCACACAAGCTGTCGGCATCTTTCTTTGGTGGTGAACTCAAAGAAACGAAGCGGTACAAGCTTGGCAGGTTGTTGGGCAGTCTGACACGTCATTTCTTGCTGATGACCGCCACACCCCATAACGGTAAGGAAGAGGATTTCCAGTTATTCCTGGCCTTGTTGGATGCAGACCGTTTCGAGGGACGATTCCGCGATGGTGTGCATACTGTCGATGTCTCCGACCTGATGCGCCGGATGGTCAAGGAAGACCTACTCAAATTTGATGGCAAGCCCTTGTTCCCTGAACGAAGAGCGTACACGGTGGATTATGCACTGTCCGATGCGGAAGCGCAGCTCTACCACGCGGTCACCGAATACGTGCGCGAGGAGTTCAACCGGGCTGACCAACTTGATAACGGCGGTCGGCGAGGCACAGTCGGTTTCGCACTGACCATCCTCCAGCGGCGTTTAGCATCCTCACCAGCAGCCATCTATCGTTCGTTACAGCGCCGCCGCGAACGACTCGAAGATCGATTGCGCGAAGAACAGGTACTCAGACGCGGCGCAGACCTGTTGGCAGAACCTGCTATTCCACTATTCAGCGAAGAAGACCTGGACGATCTTGATGATGCACCGGATGCCGAAGTTGAAGCGGCGGAGGAAGCAGTGATGGATCGGGCAACCGCCGCCCGGACGATTGCCGAACTTGAAATCGAGATTGGACACTTGCGCGAACTCGAAGCGATGGCGTCGCGCGTGCGGTACAGTGGCCTGGACCGCAAGTGGGAAGAACTCGCCAGCCTGATGCAGACCAACGAAGCGATGGTCGATTCAGACCGAGGCCGCAGCAAAGTGGTGATTTTCACTGAGCATCGTGACACACTCAACTACCTCTACGAGCGCATCACCACACTACTCGGACGCGAAGAGTACGTGGTGTGCATTCACGGCGGGATGGCGCGCGAGGAACGTCGTGCGGTTGAGGATCGGTTTCGCAACGATCCGGATGTGGCTGTATTACTTGCAACAGATGCAGCGGGCGAAGGGATCAATCTTCAGCGCGCGCATCTAATGGTCAACTATGATCTTCCCTGGAATCCGAACCGTCTGGAGCAGCGCTTTGGGCGTATTCACCGCATCGGCCAGACCGAAGTTTGCCACCTGTGGAACCTCGTCGCCGGGGAAACGCGCGAAGGTTATGTCTACCGGCGGCTGCTGGAAAAACTCGAAATTGAGCGACAGGCCCTCAACGGGCAGGTCTTTGATGTGTTGGGACATCTTTTCGACCAAACGCCGCTGCGGAGGCTGTTGGTCGAGGCAATTCGTTATGGAGCGCAGCCTGAAGTGCGCGCCCGGCTGGATGAAGCAGTCGATAACGCACTGGACCGCGAGCGTGTGCGTGATCTCCTCGAAAGCCGCTCATTGGCTACTGAGAGCATGGACGTCACGCATATCATGCGTATTCGTGAGGATATGGAGCGTGCAGCAGCGCGGCGATTACAGCCCTTCTACATCCAGTCATTGTTCCTTGAAGCGTTTCAGTTTCTCGGCGGCACGATCCGCGAACGCGAGCCGGGCCGGTATCAAATCACCCACGTCCCGGCGGCAATTCGCAGTCGCGACCGGCTGATCGGCACGGGCGCACCGGTGCTCAAGCAGTACGAGCGGGTATGTTTCGACAAACCCCTGATTAGCGTGCCGGGCAAGCCGCTGGCCGCGTTTGTCTGTCCGGGCCATCCTCTGCTCGACGCGACGATTGACCTGGTGCTCGAACGCCACCGTGACATTCTGAAACGCGGCGCGGTGTTAGTCGATCCGACCGATCCAGGCACAGAAGTGCGCGCGCTGTTTTACCTGCAACAGAGCATTCACGACGCGCGTCCCGCGCGCGGCAGCGGACAGCGTTTGATCTCACAGGAAGTGCATTTTGTCGAGATTGATGCTCAAGGCAACGTGCGGAATGCGGGCAGCGCGCCTTACCTGGATTACCGCCCGGTCACCAACGACGAGATCGCAATTGTCCAGCCTCATCTCGACGTGGACTGGCTTGCCTCCGAAAACCTGGAAGCCAGAGCCAGTGGTTACGCCATCGAGGAATTGATTCCGCGCCACCTGGCGCGCGTGCGCCAGCGCCGTGAAGCACTGATCGACAAGACGATAGCCGCCGTGCAGGAACGGCTGACGAAGGAAATCAACTACTGGGATTTCCGGGCTAATGAACTGCGCTCGCAGGAACAGGCCGGACGTCCGAACGCGAAAATTAACTCGGCGCGAGCGCGACAGCGCGCGGATGACCTCGAAACGCGGCTCCGGCGGCGGATGGAAGAACTCGAACAGGAGCGGCAGATTGCAGCCTCGCCACCGGTGATGATTGGCGGCGCGCTGATTGTGCCCGCCGGACTGCTCTGGGGCGACGACATGCCCACAGCTATCCGTGACCGGCGCATTACCGAACAGATTGCCATGCAGGCCGTGATGGAAGCGGAAATCGCGCTGGGGCACGCGCCGCGTGACGTGAGTGCCGATAACCTCGGCTATGACATCGAGAGCCGCGACGGGGAATCCGGCCAATTGCGCTTCATCGAGGTCAAGGGACGCCGCGCCGGTGCGGAAACCGTGACCGTCACCTATAATGAAATCCGGGCGCTGTGCAACCGGCCTGATACCGGCATTCTGGCGCTTGTCGAGATCGACGACAACGGCGAATCCTACCCGCCGCGTTATGTATGGCGCGCGTTTTCTAGCGAACCTGAGTTTATTGTGTCGAGTGTGAACTTCGATTTGCGTGAGTTGTTGGCAATGAGTGAGGATCCCGCATAGACCGAGGGTTACCAGATGAGTATCATCGAGATATTGGAAAAATACACGTCTCCAGAATGGTTGACTACATTTGGCACATGCGTGATACCGATTGCGCTTGCGATTGGGCCAGTCATGATTGTGTGGTTCACACGACCAAGGCTTGAATTGAAGCCCGATCCGCTTGGTGTCATTGAGAATGGTTACCTAAGACTTGAAGTGAGAAATAAGGGAAGAAAAATCGGAAAGAAGTGCGTAGGCAGATTGATTGAGATCACAGATGCTTCCGGCGAAACTCAGGAATTTCCTCAGTTGAATTTCTGTTGGGAAAGACACAATCAAAAAAACAAGCCTCATCCTATTGATATTCCCAGAGAACCATTTGCAGCCTACTTAGATATCGCCAAGTATTCAAAACAAGAAGATCCAGAAAAAATCAAACTCAGAGTAGAGGCGGATAACCAGCCACCATCCGTAGAACACTATGACTACGATGAGGATTTCCGAGAATTGACTATAGACGCCAAAGCATATTACGTCTTCGTTTCTGTCTACACAGAGGACGGTTTTGCAGTTACAGAGTGGTATAAGTTAGATCGAACTTCAACAGGCTACACAATTTCAAAACGCAAACCACCAAGGGCTGAGCAATAAGCTCTTGATCGGAACAACGTGAAGGAAAGTTCTTATATGCGCAAAAAACTAATCGAAGTCGCGCTGCCCCTCGAAGCGATCAACGTCGCCAGCGTACATGAGAAATTTATCCGGCAGGGCCACCCCAGCACGCTGCACTTGTGGTGGGCGCGGCGACCGCTGGCCGCCTGCCGCGCGGTGATTTTCACGTCGCTAGTGGACGATCCCGACGACCCCAACGCGCCACCGGAGTTTGTCGCGGCGTGCGGCAGACTGCCCGCACGTAAAAATGCGCTGGTCGAAGATACGCCGCGCCAACGACTGTTTGATTTCATCGAAACGCTGGTGCAGTGGGAGAGCACGACAGATGAAGACGTGCTCGAAACGGCGCGCGAACTGATTCTGTTGAGCACAGATGGCAACCCGCCCCCGCTGTTGGACCCGTTCGCGGGCGGTGGCTCGATCCCATTAGAGGCGCAACGCCTGGGCCTGGAAGCCCACGCCAGCGACCTGAACCCCATCGCGGTGATGATCAACAAAGCGCAGATCGAAATTCCGCCGCGCTTTGCGAACATGCCGCCCGTGAACCCGCGCGACCGCGAGAAAATCGGCGGACATACGGGCTGGAAGGGTGCGCAGGGATTGGCCGCCGACGTGCGCTACTACGGCGAGTGGATGCGGGAGCGGGCCTGGGAGCGCATCGGCCAACTGTATCCGCTGGGGCCGAACGGCGAGACGGTGATTGCATGGCTGTGGGCGCGCACGGTGAAGTGCCCTAATCCGGCGTGTGGGGCAACAATGCCATTAGTCCGCAGTTTTCAACTGAGCAAAAAGCAGGGACGTAAAGCTTGGGTCGTGCCACGGGTAGCATCAAGTCCTCGACAGGTTTTCTTTGAGGTGCATAACAAGGGAGTGCGTCAAGGGACAGTAGACCGGAGTGGAGCAACTTGCATTGCTTGTGAAAGTCCTGTTCCTCTTGACTATATTCGTGAAGAGGGCCAAGCCAGACGTATGAACGCCCAGTTAATGGCGATAGTGACCGAAGGGCAAAATGGCCGGGGTTATTACGCGCCATCTCCGGATCATGAGAGAATTGCACGGATACCCATTCCTGAAGATGCTCCCGATACCGACTTGCCCGAACAAGCACTTGGTTTCCGAGTGCAGCTTTATGGGATGACCAAACATCGTGAGCTTTTCACGCCAAGACAACTTACCGCATTAGGAACCTTCAGTGATTTGGTAAATGAAGCGCGTGAACAGATTTTGGCGGATGCAGCAGCAGCAGGACTCCCTGATGATGGCATTGTCTTAAGGCGGAGAGGTACTGGTGGTCGAGCTTATGCCGAAGCAGTAAGCGTATATTTGGCCATTGCCGTTGATAGAAGCACTGATTTCTGGTCAAGCTTGGCAACTTGGGCAAATCCCGCCTATATGGAAATTGTCCGAACAGTGTTTTCAAGACAGACCTTAGCAATGACTTGGGATTTCGCTGAGGCCAATCCCTTCAGCAATTCTGGTGGCAATTGGGAGAGAAACTTAAGTCACATAACTGAGGTTCTTGAATTCCTTAGGCCCACAACAGAGAACCCTGGTCATGTGTTTCAAGAAAATGCCAGCGATTTAACTCGCAAACAAAGCTTCAGCATATGCACCGATCCGCCATACTATGACAATATAGGCTATGCTGATTTGTCAGATTACTACTATATCTGGATGCGGCGCAATCTTCAGACTATTTTTCCTGATGTATTCGGAACAATGCTTGTACCGAAAACACCCGAACTAGTTGCGACTCCATTTCGTTTTGGTGGTAGTAGGAAGAAGGCAAACGAGCACTTTGAAACAGGGTTAAAGCAGGTATTTGAAAGACTTCATCAAATTACAGATGATTCATATCCTATGAGCATATTTTACGCCTTCAAACAAGCCGAGATGAAAGAAGACCCTTCAAATGATAAAGGGATCGTATCGACTGGATGGGAGACAATGCTCACAGGTTTAATGGAAGCTGGTTTTGTGATCAACGGCACATGGCCAATTCGTACAGAACGCACTGCCAGAATGCTCAGCATAGGTACAAACGCCCTCGCTTCGTCCATTGTGCTCGTATGTCGTCCACGCCCGGACGATGCGCCGCAAACGTCGCGCCGGGAGTTCGTCAACGCCCTGCGCCGCGAACTGCCCAAAGCCCTGCGCGAGATGCAGTCCGGCAGCATCGCCCCGGTCGATCTGGCGCAAGCCTCCATCGGGCCGGGCATGGCGATCTACAGTCGCTATCGCCGGGTACTTGAAGCAGACGGTTCTCCGCTGACGGTTCGCACTGCGCTGCAACTCATCAACCAGGAGCTTGACGCCTATCTCGCTGAAACCGAAGGCGATGTGGACTCCGATACACGTTTCTGCATCAACTGGTTCGAGCAGTTCGGCTTCAACGAAGGTGAGTTCGGTGTAGCGGATGTGTTGGCGCGCGCCAAAAACACCAGTGTTGATGGATTGGTTAATGCGGGTGTGCTGCAAGCCGGTGCGGGCAAGGTCAAACTGCTGCACTGGCAGGAGGTCGAACCGGGCTGGACACCAGAGGAAGACACGCGCGTCACGGTCTGGGAAGCGGTCACGCACCTGATCGAGCGGATCAATACACACGGCGAAACCGGGTCGGCGGCGCTGCTGCTGCGCATGAACAGCGATCTGGCCGCCGAAGCGAAGATTCTCGCCTACCGCCTGTACCAGATTTGCGAGCGCAAAGGGTGGGCCGATCACGCGCTGGATTACAACGCGCTGGTCGTCTCGTGGCCGGGCTTGCAGGAGCGCGCGAACGAGTTGAAACAGGATCGCGGACCAGAGCAATTGGGACTGTTGTAGTTGGACGTATAAATCCTTTGGAGAGGTAGTGGCATTATGGCAGTAAGTAATCGAGATCGTGTCGCGCGGGTGCTGGACCTGCTCAAAGAGGGGCTGGGGCCGTTCGTTATCCGCGAATATAAGATGGTGTATAAGGGCAGCGGCTACGTGCGCGAGATTGATGATGCGCTCCGCACCAGCGCCTATGAACTGCCGCGTGATGTGGTGCTGGACCCCGAAAACGTTGAGGAAACGCTGCTGACGCACGTCGATGCGCATGGCTGGCTGAACCTGATGTGGCGGCGCTGGAACGAGGTCTTCCGCGAGAAATTGGGGTTTGCGGAGCGTTCCTACATCAGCGAATTGATGGAAGCCCGCAATGCCTGGGCGCACCAGCGTGCGTTCAGCAATGATGACGCCTACCGCGTGGCCGACACTGCCGCGCGTCTGCTGGGTGCTATCAGCGCTGGCGATCAAATGGCCGAGGTGCAGCTCATCAGCCAGGATTTGCTGCGCCTGCGTTACGAAGCCGAAGCGCAGAAGTCCAAGAAGATCACCGGGCCATTGGAAGATGATGATCGCCGCACGACGACGCCGGGACTCAAGCCCTGGCGACAGATCGTGCAGCCACATCCCGACGTGGCGAGCGGTCGTTACATGCAGGCTGAGTTCACCGCCGACCTGTCGCAGGTGCTGGCCGGGCGTGCTGCCGCAGAGTACCAAGACCCGCGCGAGTTCTTCCGCCGCACGTATCTCACCGAAGGGCTGTTGGCGCTGCTCACGAATGGCATCCGACGAATGACAGGTCAGCCCGGTGATCCGGTGGTTCAGGTGCAGACTGCGTTCGGTGGTGGTAAAACGCACAGTATGCTGGCGCTGTATCACCTGGCTGGGGGCGAAATTCGGAAGCTGTCCGATATTGTGGGCGGTGAGCGTATCGCAGAGGAAGTCGGCGAGATCGATCCGCCGGAAGCCAACCGTGCTGTGCTGGTTGGTCAGGCGCTTAATCCTGCCGATCCGCGTGTTTATGACGATTGCACCACGCGCACGCTGTGGGGCGAACTGGCCTATCAACTCGGTGGCGTTGAGGGCTATCACATGGTCGAAAACGCCGATCTCGCAGGGGTAAATCCCGGTTCGGATACGCTGGTGGCACTGCTGGAAGCGTTTGGTCCTTGCCTGATCATCATCGACGAGCTGGTTGCCTACGCGCGTAACCTCTTTCGCACCGACAATCTGCCCGCCGGAACGTTCGACTCGGTAATGAGCTTCGTGCAATCGCTGACCGAAGCCGTGCGTCGCTCGACCGACTCGCTGCTGGTGATCTCCATCCCCCAAAGTCGCATCGAGATCGGCGGCGAAGGTGGTCAGGAAACGTTGAACATCCTCTCACACATTGTCGGGCGTATGGAAGCAGTCTGGCGTCCCATCACGGCGATTGAGAGCTTTGAGATCGTGCGCCGCCGCCTGTTCGCCAGCGAGGTCGATTACGCCGCGCAGGATGCCGTGCTGGATGCGTTCGCAGCGATGTACTACGACAACCGGAACGATTTCCCTTCCAATGTCTCCGAGCGCGAGTACGTGCAACGAATGCGCGCCGCCTACCCGATTCACCCAGAGTTATTCGACCGGCTGTATCAGGACTGGTCTACATTGGATCGCTTCCAGCGCACACGCGGTGTGCTGCGTCTGATGGCTGCCGTGATTCACGAACTGTGGGCGCGCGGCGATCAATCACTGATGATCCTGCCCGGCACGCTGCCATTGGATGCGGCGTCAGTCCGCAACGAACTGCTGCGTTACCTACCGGAAACGTGGTCGGGTGTCACCGATGCTGACATCGACGGGCCTGAATCGCGTCCCTTCCAGATCGATAATAACGTGCCAACTCTGGGTAAATACACGGCCAGCCGCCGTGTTGCACGTAGTATCTTTATCGGAAGCGCGCCTTCCGTGACTGCCCAAACAGTGCGTGGCGTCGAGGAAGTACGTATTCGGTTGGCAACAGTGCAGCCTGGTGAACCAGTCCCTGTCTTTGGGGATGCGCTCAAACGGATGAGTAACCAACTCACCTACCTCTACACCGATGGCAGCCGATACTGGTATGACACCCGACCGACAGTCAACCGCCTGGCTCGCGACCGCGCGCAAAACATCGCGCCACATGTGGTTAACCAGGATATTGTCGCCCGGTTGAAGAAAATACCGCGCACCCGTGACTTCGATGGGACACATGTTGCACCGCTGCAAACATCCGACGTTATTGACGAACCACAAGCCCGTGTGGTTGTGTTGCATCCGGACTATACCCACAAACGCAGTAATGGTGATTCAACCGCATTGCACTTTGCCGAAGAGATTCTAGAATCGCGCGGCAACTCCCCACGCATCTACCGCAATATGCTGGTCTTCATTGCTCCCGATCAGGGTGATGCGGAAGCACTCAGGGAGGCTGTCCGTGAGCAGCTGGCCTGGTTGTCGATTCGTGATGACGAGGAGCAGCTCAACCTGGACGCCCAACAGCGCAAACAGGTGCAGGCGCAACTTACCCGCACGCAGGAAACCGTCGAGCATCGCCTGATGGAAACGTACAGTTGGCTGCTCATGCCCTACCAACCGGAACCTATTGGGGAGATTGAATGGCAAACATCGCGTATCAGTGGGGATGAGAGCTTCTATGTGCGGGCAGCCCGCAAACTGCATCAGAGTGAAGCCTTGATTCCGGCCTGGTCGCCTGACAACCTGCGCATGGAACTGGATCGTTTCAATCTATGGGGCGAAACTGGGATTATCGGCCTCAAGCAGTTATGGGACTACTTTGCACGTTACTGCTATTTGCCCCGTTTGCTTGATGACAGCGTATTGCAGCAAGCGGTCAGGGATGGTATTAGCCGCTTGGATGCGCCCTTCGCCTACGCCACTGGCGTGGCTGCTGATGGACGCTATACGGGACTGGCTTTCCGCAGTGCCAGCAGTATCTACTTCGATGATGAGAGTGCGCTGGTGTATCCTGACGAAGCTCAACACCAGGTTGATGAAGATCAAGCGCGCGCCGAAGCAGCCAAAGCTGCTGCCGAGTTACGTGAAGGCGAATCAATCACCTCAGTTCAACCGGCAGGGCCAAGGACAGAAGTCGTTGAAGACGTACATCAACCACTTCCTCTGACCCGTTACTATGGTTCTGTGTCCATCGATCCACAACGTGTGAACCGTGAAATCGGGCTAGTGGTCGAAGAGGTCATACAACGTCTTACGAGCTTGACAGGGTGCGAAGTTGAGATTCACCTGGAAATCAGTGCGCGACGCGCAGAAGGTTTTGATGAAGCCACCGTTCGGACGATTGGCGAGAATAGCAGGACTCTGAGATTCGGCAGTCACGGTTTTGAGGCGGACTGAGCAGTTCCACTTTTCTGTATAACGTATTCAAAAACCATAGCGGAATACCAACCAACGCGATTTCAATATAGGGATGTTCAAATGACAACTTCGAATCCTACATCCGGCAAAATCACTTTCTCAGTTGATAGCAGTTTGCTTTTCCAACTAGGTGAGCAACTGGTTGCCAAATCATCAGTGGCATTGGCCGAGCTTGTCAAGAACGCATATGACGCGGATGCCACTGAAGTAACAGTAATATTAGAAAATGTTGGCAGACCAGGCGGCACGATTCTTATCGAAGATAATGGTCATGGGATGCTATTTGAGGATGTCGAAAGCAGTTGGATGCGCATAGCTACGCCAGAAAAGCAACAGATCTCCACTTCTCGTGTGTTCGGTCGACCACTCACGGGAGCTAAAGGAATTGGTCGTTTTGCGGTAAGGCGACTAGGCGAAAAACTAATTCTGCAAACTGTAGCGGAAAGACTGGATGGCATCAAAGAAGCTGTCACAGCAGAATTCGATTGGAGAGCATTTCAACCTGGCGTCAACATTGATCAGATTCCAGTTGATTACAAAAGGCAGACTGTCGATAAGCAGACCAAAACTGGCGTTTTATTATTAATTGAGGGAGCAAGAGACAGTTGGACAGAAGACGAAATCATAGGTTTGCGGCGCGATCTTTTAAGCTTGCAGACTCCTTTTCCAGATTTGATAGATGACACACGTTTTCCAACAGACAGTCCCCTTCCCACTGATCCCGGGTTCAACTTGGTGCTGGACATTGAGCGCTCTGGCGATGTTGATCGCTTTTCGGGCGGGCTTGCAGAATCATTCCTTGATGCGGCCTGGGCTGAATTAAACGGATTTATTGATTCAGAAGGAGTCGCGCACTATTCAATCAAGACTCCTGGTACGGATATCCTTGATGAGATTGACGACGATATGGAAAGCTATGAAGATCTTCCAAATGTACGATTCAAGATTTTCTACTTCATCTATCAATCAGAGTATTTCAGGGAATCGGCTTTTGGAGTTCGCGATGCTCAAAGGAAAGGGCGTGAAGAAGGCGGTGTAAGGGTTTATCTGGATGGTTTTCGGGTGACATCCTACGGCACAACAGGTGATGACTGGCTTCAATTCGACGAATATGCCGTGAGAAATGTTGATATGGCCTCTAATGTTCCAATCTCGCCAGAATGGGCCAAAATTACAACCTACGAACGTCCATATTTGTTGATACCAAGAAATCGCAACTTATTTGGGGCAGTGTCAATATCACAAAAACAACATGGAAAAGACGAATCCACTGAAGGCATCCAAATTGCAGCTGACCGTGAGCGGTTAATTGAAACGCCAGCATTCGAGCAGCTAAAACGATTTGTTCAACGTGGTGTCTATTGGATGACTCTGAAGTACGCCGCTTGGCGGGCAGAACAAGAAACCGCGCAACCGCCTAGCGAGAAATCAGTTCCTGACATGCTCGATATTGCGGCGCAGGAAATTGATGAAATCGCAGATGAATTAGAATCACGCGAAGCAGAACAACCGGAAGTAGATGAACAGGAAGTACGAGGAAGACCAGAAGTCCTAGATGGCATGGGAGTCAGACCTTCTCCTCCTACCCAGCCAGATGCCCCCATTACGTCCCCACCGGCACAGGGTCACCAACCGACACAAGTAGTAGTAAGTCGACTCAGGCAAACATCAAAACAACTTCAACAAGTCAAGAAACAATCAGAAGATGATAGACAGAGGCAAATCAGTGAGTTATCAATGCTCCGTCTGCTTGCGTCAGCAGGTACAACCCTAATGGTGATGGAACACCAACTTCGGGCATTAGTATCAAATGTTTCCTACATTGGTGAAGACCTCCAGGAAATTAGAGCCCATATTCCGCCCGCCATAATTCCACAATATGATGAAATCCGTGAACAAGTTGATGACTGGCATCAGCTTGTGGAGTCCCAAGTTGCCCCTCTTGGTTTTCTGTTATCACCTGATGCACGACAAAACCCTGACAGGCATATATTGAGGGCAGTAGCAGAAGAAACAAAGAATTTCATGCGCTACTATATGAGAAAGAACGATATTTACTTCGAGAATGAGATTCCTGAGGACATACGCACACCATCTATGTTTGAGGCAGAATTGTACGCAGTATTTCTCAATATATTATCCAATGCACTAAAAGCTGTTCGTGGACAAGCTGATAGGCGAATTCGGGTCAATGCCTCAAGAGAAGAGCGTTTTCTCAGATTTCGCATGATGAACACAGGAAAGAGACTCCCTCAAGAGCGATGGGAAATCTCATTCAGACCATTTGTTACCGATAGTACTCCAGATTCCCTGCTGGGATTAGGCACTGGGATGGGGCTAAAAGTAGTCTATGATATAGTAACCCAATATCATGGAAATGTGCGGTTCGTTGATCCAACAGAACCATGGCAAACATGTATTCAGATTGAAATTCCCTATTGAGGTGTAGAATGAAACGAGTCGCATATATTGACGACGAGAAAGACGAACGCACGGCTTCTCGTCTTGTAAGAAAACTTAACCATCCAGGGGAATTCGAATGTGTAGCGATTTATCCTCCTAGTGAGATTTCAGAATTTCCACCAGGTTATGATGCCTACCTTCTCGATTTGGACCTGACAGCGCAATTTGAAGGTCAGCATGTTAGCTATCATGGAAGCACCTTAGCAGCTGAAATTCGCTTGAGATACCAGACTTGCCCCCTGATACTCGTAACGCGTGACACTGTAATTAACCGATCATCTTGGTGGAAACAGATGTTGCAGACTAGCATTGATGTCGATTTGGTATTGTTCAAGGAACAAATCAACGACAGACCCGATGAAGCCAGGGCGAAGATATTAAGCTTAATCGATGGCTTCCAAGCATTAGAATCTATTCAGGATGCAGGATGGGGGAAAGTCTTAGAATTACTTGGAGCAGAAGAATATGCTGCTGACTTACGAGTCGCCAACCAACCAGTGATTGGAAATAATTGGAATATTCCACAGGTAGCCCGGTGGATACGCGAGGTGCTGCTTTGTTTTCCGGGCATACTTTATGATGAGAGATATGCTGCCGCGAGGTTGGGTATCGATTTATCGGCATTTCAAACCCAACCTGTATTCGATTTCTTTGCTCCTGCGCTTTACCATGGCCCCTTCAATGAAAACAACAATTACTGGTGGTGTAAGAAACTGCTCGGTTTGGCAAATCGGCTAATGTTGAGTCACGACCTGAAACGAACGGTAGCTGACCATTTTATTGATGCGTTTAGAATTGAAACGGGGATCGAACTCAGCCCATCAGTTTGCATATGGGATCGCACCTCACCGGCAGATAGGGTGTGTTATGTATTGAAGAGTCCTGTTAAGCTCGAAAACTCGATACCATATTATCCTGATAACCGGCCTGCAATAATGGATGAGGCAAGAGTATCCTTTACTGCCATTAGGACTTCTCCCGATTTCGATAAGACCTTGGTCGACGAAAACAGCCTTGAGCTAGTAATGGAAATGTGGGATTGATGTGATCATGAATGTGAAACGAGCCGAGAACACTCTGCTCCAGATTGGCAAGTTTTATAAAGACCTCCTTGATGATTCCGCAGAATGGATTCTTCAAGAAGCAGCTAGTCGCCTGATCGAGAGCCATGACTTATTCAAAGCCGGACATATTCCCCAATGGGGATACGAAATCACTGATGAACGTCCACTTCGCTTCAGACCGTCACCCATTGGGGGATATTTACCTGAAGTAGACATTTATTGCAGTATTAAGTGGACCGATAGTGATCTCCCTGTAGAGCAAGATATCAAAATCCGCGTATGGAGTAATCATCACTTAATCGTTTTCAGAGAGGGGATTGATGGTGAGAGAATAGAACAAGAACTCACAAATGATGCAAGGCATCGTTCAAACTCAGGAAGAGTTATCTCACGTCTACATTTCGACCTTGCTCGGCACGATCAAGGTCGGAGTGAACAATTCCATCCACGCTACCATTTGCAGGTTGGCGGAAATCAACGCGAGTACGAATTATGTTGGCATCCAAAGGGATTCGATATCCCCCGCATTCCGTTTCAACCTATGGAACTTTTTCTTACCTGTCAACTGGTGGCAGCCAACTTCTTCGTGACTGAATATGAAAGCATCAAAAGAGATGGGGTTTGGCGAGGCTATCTACGACACTACCAGAACGTATTCTGGCTGGAATACTATAAGGAGTGTTTGAAAATCGTTGAAGAGAAAGAATCACTTATTGACCATCTATGCCAATCACCAGACAGCGAAAGTGATTAAGTGGCCTCCACTGAACGCCTTTTTGATGACGTTGCAATGATCAAGAGGTCTTCGAGCACATTTACCAGTCTCTGCCGCATACTTGCGTCAAATTCCAGAATATCAAAAACTGATTCATCAATAACTGCTCGATCACGAGAGGGGTCAGCGATGTATTGTTGATAGGCTGAGATCAATGCCTGCTGTTGCTGTTGAGTTAGCAATGAAGCATTGATTACAGATACGTTTGTAATTGCCCCCGGCTTCATGTTATAAGTCCCGCCCCCATAAACCTGGGCATGTGCTCGAAACATTATCTCAGCAACTGTGCTGTTCAAAATACACAGATATACTTCTGGTGGAATATCCTCTTTAGGAGCAAACTCAATGAATAGTTCGCCGGGCACATAACCTGCTCTATTCCAGATAACCGCGAAATTCTTATAGACCAACCTAGGGATCAAAATCTTCGCATGCCCCCGACGTTCCAATGAGGTTTTTAGGTTATACCACGGTGTTCTTCCCGACTTCTGGATACGTTTTTTGTTATGATAACCCACTACTGTTATATCTTTTCCCCGTACCTTTACTAATTTGGTTTCACCGCTAGCGATATGACGCAATGCGTTTGTTCCATGTAGTTGTTCTTTCTCTTCAGAACAATAAAAAAGGAAAAAGCTAGAAGGTGATCCGGACTCAATTATGGGTTCATCACAATATTGTAATGACTGAGCCAGAGGCCGGAGAAATTCCTCTTCGATTTGCAGACTCTCAACTTGCTCTGCGCTCAAAACGAAGAAGTCTTTTGCAAGAGTTTGAAGGCCAATTCTTGTATTCGCCAAATCACGAATGGGTGACATCAAATGGTGCAAAGCTAGCTCTTCATAAATACTTGGCATTTTGAAATAAACCGACCAAGGATGTTCTGGTCTCAGAGAGCTTTGTTCAACACTAAAAAGTGTGATGTCAGGAGGCAGAGTATCTGAGTCTTCAAGATGTTGCTCTAGAATAGCCACAGGCAGTCCGTTTTTTACTCGAATGAAATCAGTCTTCCAAACGGAACGTGAGGAACGCTTTCTGGCAAATAAAAGTACCGGTTTTACTTGAGCATCATCAAAAACTCTTCGGTCCAAGCTAATTAGCCGATCAATATCAGTTACTTGCAGCAGGTAGTTTTTCAAAGCTTGCCCATAAGACACATTCAGCCATGGATCGGCAGTGATCACAGCAAGACGCCCACCGGGCTTCAGAAAGCGAATGCTATGGATCAGGAAATAAACGTATAAGTCGGTGAGTCTTGATAAATCGGTTTCTTGTAAAAACTCGTTTCCAGACAAAACAGAATCTCTGATTTTGTCAACACCATCCAAATTCGATCTCCTAACATACGGAGGGTTACCGACCACTGCATCTACTTCTGGAACATCTATCTCGAAAAAATCGGAGTTGAAGAGATTGGAGAATTCAAGACCTCGGCGTTTCGCTGCATGGACGAAAGCCGAATACGCTGAGAAATCTATTTCAGATCCAACTATCTGAGATTGCGCATCTTCAGGTAAAGCACCGATTTCCAGAAGTCGCTTATAGGATGAAAAGACGAATACTCCGGCTCCAACACCTAAATCCAAAACCTTGTCCGTAGGCGCTTGAATCGCCCAACGTGTTAGGGTTTCGGCGTAATCCAATGGTGTGTATATTGAACCAAGAGATTGTTGCGACATTATATTTCTATCCGAATCAGTTGAAATTGTGGAGCTTTTTGAAATGTTTGTCTTGATTATTGTAATTCATCACCGGTTGGTATACAATTCCCAATTCGTCTCTCTCCATACTTCAACTCAACCTACAGACTTTAATCCTCGCCCTCGAATTGACAAGTGTTGAGCAGATCCGTGTCAAGCACCGATCGCGCTTGTTGTCCGACATCGGACCGGCTTTCATTGCGGATGCATTAGCCGAGATTTTGGGTAGTGCTGTAGGAAACGGGGGATAAGTCGGGAGTGAAAGCGGGGAAGCAGATTTGAGACGCAAATCAAGGTTTTTCTAGCGAATCAATCACGCTCGAATAAGGTAGTTTTTGAGTTCGTGCCAACCTCAAGCCGCCGGAAACGGAGCAAGCTGTCAAATAACGGACGAACCATTGTCGCCCGTAAAGTGACACAAGCCACCCAATTTCCGGCACAGGCATCATTAGGAGTTCGGCCACCGTCCACCGTTTGCTGGTCAAGCCATGGGTCAAGTCCGAAAACTTCTGTAAAAGTGGAGACGTGGCATCGGCCTAGACAGCCTTCCTCTGAAACGACGTAGGTTCGGGTGAGCTGGGGGCCAACTCCAGGTCCCGGCGTAAGCGGCGCAGCATCGCCAGCTCCAGGTCGGTCATGCGCACGCGCTGCCAGCGTTCGCTGGCCTGCCACAGCGTAGCGAAGACTAACTTCAGACAACTGCGCTCATCGAAAAAGCGCGGGATGGTTTTGGTGCGGCGACGCTGTTCGGCGAAGGCCCGCTCAATCAGGTTGGTGGTCCGAATACGCCGGTGATGCAAAGGCGGTGTCAATGATCGGCTGACAATGTGCCAGTGATGATCACCTTGAAATGTGCCAAACGGGTCAAGCCAAGCGGGTGCTTCTCCTGAGAATCTCCGACGAAAAAAACGGTTCTGTTAAGCGGCTAAAGCAATAGGGTTCACATCCTTTCCGGTTACAGGTTGGTGATGGGCAACGCCAGGGTCAGGGCGACGTGTTCGAGGCGGTCGAGTGTCAGGCGGTCGGGCTTGCCCAGATGCACCCGCCGCAGGACCCCGGCGCGGCGACGATACGCGATCCAATACGAACCACCCCGCTGCCGCCGTTCGTGATGGGCAGTGAAGGAACCCTGGGACGACTCAAAATAGAAGGTGGTCGCGGTGGCGAGCCAGGTGAACCAGGCGGGCGTGTCGACGCGGGTGCCGGTGGTGGCAGGGTCCTCGGTGTAGAGGACGCCGCTCAGGACCTTGGGAGTGCGATGATTTTCACCTCTGGGCATGGTCAAGCCTTCTCCACAAGTTCCATAACATTTCCCGTGTGTTCGGCAGAAACGGAGGCGCTGCCGGTTAGGATGGCCGAGCGCGACCGGGCGCGGAAACTGGCCCCGGTGATGGTGAGCACCTCCGCGTGATGGAGGAGACGATCCAGCCCGACCACCACTAATTCCGGGGCAGCATCGACCCGGTCAATTTCAAAACCGGGCAAATCGAATGGAATCAGATTGTTGGGAACCATCGGGAGTGACTACCTGTTCGCTCTCTTTTGCGCCAGGCTGCTATCATCCCTTTTTCCCCTCATTGCACCAAACCTGCGGATGAGCCATTCTCGCACGTTTAATGACAATAGCCGAACAAGAACGCGACATCCTAAAAAAAGCCGTGAGTATTTTCAGCAAACTGGAGCCGTGAGTTATGCCTTTATTGCTGCTCATGCGGGAGAATTTCCAGTCGGACGAATGTGTGAGGTACTCAAGGTGTCGCGCAGCGGTTACTATGATTGGCTGAAGCGTAAGCCAAGCCAACGGCAAAAAGCCAATGAGGTCTTGTTGGCAGCGATCCGGCGGGTGTATCAAGCCAGCCGCCAAACGTACGGCAGTCCACGCATCCATGCAGCGCTCCAACAGCAGGGGAGCACGGCGAGCCGTAAACGTATCGCTCGCTTGATGAAACAACATGGGCTGGCAGCCAAACGCACCCGCCAGAAACATCCCGTGACCACGCGGCATGATCCAGGCGCGCGTGCTGCACCGAACCTGCTGGCGCAAGATTTCACGGCAAGTCACCCGAATGAAATCTGGCTGGCCAACATCACCTATATCGAAACGGTAGAAGGCTGGCTTTATCTGGCAGTGGTGATGGACCTGTTCTCACGCGTAATTGTCGGGTGGTCGATGGCTGATCATCTACAAGCTACCCTGGTCGAACAAGCCTTACTCATGGCGCTTGGGCGGCGACGCCCAACCGAAGACCTGCTGCATCATTCAGATCAGGGGAGCCAGTATACCAGTGCGCTGATCCAGGCGTTACTGGATGACCATCACATTCAAGTCAGTATGAGTGGGGTTGGCAATTGCTATGATAATGCACCGATGGAAAGTTTCTTTGGACGTCTCAAGGCTGAGTGTGCATTGTCACCTTTGGCTACTCGTGCCGAAACCCGGCTGATCCTCTTTGAACATCTTGAGGTTTGGTACAATCGCCAGCGGTTGCACTCATCATTGGGCTATCTCAGCCCCGCTGCATTTGAACAGCGCTACTACGAAACAAACACTGTCCGTTGAAACGGTTCATCCGCACTTTCTGTGGATCAGGGAGGCCAAAGAACACGCAGACGGAGCAAGTCGAAGTGAGCGCGCCCATACATTTGGCGTTTGATGAATTTGAGGCGGTTAACCTGGCCTTCGGTTTGGCCATTACTCCAAGCGGTGTCTAATGCAGCGTGAATTGCTGCATAGTCCTGTTGAATGCCAACTGCGAAAGATTGAACTTGAGCGATATCACTGGTGGCGCAAGCCGCGAGCCAGGAATCAAGATGCTCTACTTGGCGCTGCTTAATCATGACCACAAACTGCTGTGTGAGCGGGTATACCTTGGCAACAGATACCTCTTGCTGAATATGAGCAAGCGTTAGGCGCTCGGTTTCGGTCAACTGCTCAGGGTCCTGCACCATGAGCCAGGCCAGTTGCCGTGTGGAAGGCAAAATGCCCTGAGACGATGTGACCGGTTGGAGGCATGTCTCACGATAAGGCCCAGGTGTGGTGGGGGCAGGTTGTGCACGACGCAATTGCATCCAACGCAGTACCTGCTTGTTGGTTCCAGGATAACCCAAAGCTTTAATTTCACGCCATAGCTGAGAAGCGTTTTCACATCCTTCAGCATAACGTTGTTCCAGATACGACAGATAAGGGTCCAGAATGCTGCGCCGTGACCGTTGCTGTTTGCGTTCAGGGAACTGCGGCGCATAGAAGTAATTCCGCGCTGTTTCCCATTTCCAATCAAGCTTACGGGCGATCTGTGAGATGTTATGGCCTTCACGTCGCCACTGTTGAACTTGCTCATAGTATGCTGCTCGTTGCTCCCGGCTGGCCTCACTGAGCGCTTGGGCCGCTCGCGTGCGACGAAAAGCAGGTCGTTGTTGTTTCAGCGCTTGCGCGCATTCATCGGACATCGGTAGCGTTCGAAGCTGCGCATGAATGGTACCGAGAAAGCGTTCGGCCATTTGCCGCACATTCAAGAGCAAGTGCCATCGATCGGCTATCTGTAGCGCCTGGGGTGCACCTTCTCGAATACCATTGGCATATTCGGTTGACCGATCACGGGTAACAATCTCAATACCAGGATGATCTTGTAACCACTGGGCGACTGTCTCGCCGGTGCGATCTGGGAGTAACTCAACCACTCGATGCGTTTCTAGATTGACGATGATTGTGCCGTAACTCCGCCCCTTTTTGATGGCCCAATCATCCACACCTACCACGCGCAGTTCATCCGATACAGTTGATGCTGTCTGGCGCACAACGCGCAAAACAGTATCTCCGCTGACCACAATCTGCAAATACTTCAGAATGCGCGCTCCACTTTCACCGCTCACTTCAAATCCAATCTGTCGAACGACATCAGTCAGACGTGTGGTGCGGCGCGCATACACGGGGAGCCAGCTCTGAAATCGCTCAACAAAGGTTTTTTGCATACACTGTTCATTGGCACAGCAAAACCGGCGAACCGTTAGTTCTAGTCGGACAGATTCACCGATGCAGGGTAAATCTTGCGGTGCTCGATGGTGCCATCCGTGCAGTTTAGAAGACTTTGTTTGACAACTTGGGCAATACCCTGAAAGCGCTGTACTTCTGGCTTTAATCCGTATCTGCCTGTCCTCAACGGATGCTACATGCCCAATCACAAATCCCGGCAGCTCAAATGGTAGTTCGCTGATTACGATTCCCTTTTTCTACACGAGGAATACCGATCAGCCTATTGTTATCCGGCTTCAGTTCTACAGAAAGTGCGGATGAACCGTTGAAACGGGGCAAGATCAGACACAGAACACTGTCAAAAAACTAATGATGGCTTACTTTGGGGATGAAGTGTTAGCCGTCAAAGCATTTGCCAGACTATCGATGTATTCCTCTGGAGACATATCTACGGCGGTTTTCAGTTCAAGATTCACAAACAATCGTCCATATCCTAGCAACGCTAAAATTATTATCCAAGATAATGAATAGGCATGATCCAGATCATTTACAAAGGGACGGACTTGTCCAACCAATCCAGCGTGCAATTCGATCATCTTCGTGTGAAGCAGTAATTGTTCATCTTCCGCCAACAACGGAAACTCGGTCATTATCCACCGAAGATGCTGCAGCCTCGTCGGCGCTATTTTCATCATGTGCCGACCGAAACGTTCAATCAGTTCTTTGAGTGTTATCGCGTCATCGCAACCATCTAGGACACTGATTAAGTCAGGCAAATAGGTTTCAAAAGCGGTTTTTAGAAGCTCTCGTTTTCCTGCTTTAAAGTGATAGTAGAGGGCTGCCTCGGTACAGCCAGCCTTTTCTGCAATCTGGCGCATTGATGTCGCTGTATAGCCTTTTTCCATGAATAGGCGAACAGCAACGTCCAATATGGTCTCCCGTAGGTTTGTCCTATCATCTTCCATTGCTTAAGCGAACCTCACCAATCACTGAGTTCAAGAATTTGGTAGTCTCCCCCCAGTCTGTTGGTAGGCGTAAAAAGTCTGGGAAATTTCCCCTCACCAACAGGGTACAGGGACACTACAAAGAATTTAGTAGGCATTTTAACATTTACACTGGGCTAGCAGGTTGTCGGAGAGCAAACCTGGAGTGGGCTGAAAGAGATTTCGGACACCCATTTCACAGGTTCATACGCCTCCCCAAGGGTTCAAAACAGCGCATTTCAAGCCCGCAGCCTCGGATTTTTCCGGCGATAGGCGCGTTGAAACAAGCTTCAGCGCTGCCACAAGACATGCAGACGTTTCAGATTAAAGGCCAAGCAGACCAGCCCCCACTCCCCTGCGGCGGCATCCACACCGCGTAAGGAGAATTGGCGGAAGCCCAACACTTCTTTGATGATGCCAATGACCGGCTCAACCGTACATTTGCGTAAACGATAAATGGCGCGACCGATCTCCGTCTGAAGCTTGTACGCCATTTTGATTTTAGGGCTGGCTTCCTCCGGCGGGGGAGCGGTTTGTTGAGCAAAAAGGGTCTGCCAACGGCGTTGGTGCGGCTCTCGTCCGGTAGCGATGTAGGGGTCAATGCCCCGCTGGGTACACGCCGCGATATTGGCCTCACTGAAGTACCCATTATCCAACGCGACAGCTTGGGGGTGACCGACTTGAGGAGCCAGCGCGTCCAAGGTGGGGATCATTTCTTGCTGGTCGTTCGGATGGTTGGACAACGAATGGGCAACGATTAGCAAGCTCGCCTGCTCCGTCGCGATCTGGGCGTTGTAGTGCTGGTCAAAGCCCTCATCGGTGCTGTTTTTCATGATGCGCGAGTCCGGGTCTGTGAAGTTGTATTGGTCTTTGTCTCGCGCCCCAGGCTGAGGGGGTTTCGGTGGACGTCCCCTGGCTTTGCGTTTGCTTTGCTGGGCTTGCTGCTCTCGTTGGCGCTGTTTAGCCTCGTAATCGGCTTGTTCCGCCGCATAGCGTTCCTGCGCGCGGGCTTCCAAGACCACCCTGGCTTTCGCCAGGTTTTCCAACCGCTCCTGACGCAGCGTGATTTCATCCTGGATCACCAGCCCTTCCGGCAGGACCAGGTCGCCTTGATCGGCTTGTTCCCCTAACGTCATCAACGCGTGAACTTCTTGGCGTAGCCTGGCTTCCAGTTCCCCCAATCGTTTGTAACTGACCGCCTGACTCTTGGATGCATCCGCGTGAATCTTGCTGCCATCCAGGCTGATGTTCCCCATTTTCAACACCCCTGCGGTTTGCGCCAGTAGCAACACCTGGACAAATAGTTCCTGAATTTCAGCCAGAAACGTCTTGCGAAAGTGCGCTATCGTGTCATGGTCAGGATGCAAGCCACCCGCAATATACCGAAGGGGGATGCTTTCGTGTGTGCCCTTTTCGATCTTCCGTGAACTGAACACGCCGGTCGCGTAACCATAAAACAGTAATCCCAGCAGGATTTCGGGCGCAATGGCTTCGCCGCCTACAGGCGCATACCGGGCATATAAGCGGCTCAAGTCCAATTGGCCTATCACGTCAACGACAAACCGTGCCAGGTGGTTCGGCGGTAGCGCTTCGCCCAACCGAATGGTTGAATTGAGTGTTGCTTCGTAATCAGGGGTTTTGAATTTTCTGGTCATTCCTTCAGTTTATCACCAAAACAATTCTTTCACCTTTCTCTCCGACAACCTGCTAGAGGAAAGAAATATGCCTTCGCCGCGTGTCCAAATTTACTGGTTGGGGATTGGATAGGCGTTCTTCTATAATCTCACAAAACTCGCTACATAATCAAGTTTTCAAGACACAACAAATATCATCTAACAATACGCCGAAAGAACCAATGGTGGTACAATCATTTACGCAATGGAGCCTAGTCATATGCCCGCGATGCGGTGAAAACTTCTTTTTTGAGTACTGGTTAGTCGTTGACATAGCCGAACACCCAGAACTGGCAGATAAAATTCGTAATGGAACCCTTCGCCACGCAAAGTGCAAGCATTGTGGTCAGATAGTCCGCGATCCCGACATCCCTCTATTGCTTTATTGGCCCGGTGGAAAGCAACCCTCTCTCTATGTGCCAGGAAGTTGGACATCAGACCAGTTGAATGCACAGCAGAGAGAAAAAGTACTCAGCCGTTTCAGGCGGTTAATAGCCAACAATCGAAAATTAGATTGGCACACCCTCCAACCTGAAATTCTCCCATATGATGTTCTGCCCAACGCACTCGACGAGTTGAAGACTCTCTGGCTCCAACGCCCCAGGTAGACGAAGTTGATTCAGTGATTTCCCCATTACTTTGCCCAGTTATCACTGAGATCGTTCAACTGATTCGTCCAACTGAGATGCCACGCCGCATTGAATTGTGCCGCCAGGCCTTGAACGTTGTTCATCCAGAGCATCATCGGCAACTATGGGGTTTTCTGCAACGCACACTTGCAGATAGCTTGGTTCAGAATCCGTTGGGAAACCGAACCGACAATCTGGAAGAGGCCATTGCCTGTTACCAGCAAGCTTTGCAGGCTCAGACACGCTCACATTCATCGATTGTCTGGGCGCAGACCATGAACAACCTCGGAGTGGCCTACATGGAACGTATTCGCGGAACACGAGCGGTAAACATGGAATTGGCAATTGAATGTTACATGCAAGCTCTGGAAGTTCGTACTCGCCAGAAAGCGCCTATCCAATGGGCAGAGACAACTGTCAACCTGGCGAATGTCTATCAGATTCGAGTCAATGGCAAACGATCAGAGAACATTGACCAGGCAATTGCACTCTACCAACAAGCGCTCCAGGTATTCGTATCTGAAACCGCACCTCTAGCCTGGGCTAAAACTATGGTAGGTCTCGCCAATGCCTATCAAATCCGTTTTTCCGGTGTCCGAGCGGAAAATCTCGAACAGGCCATCAGGTATTATCAACAAGCTCTGCAAATCCTGACACGTGACGCGCTGCCCATTGAATGGGCAGTGACGACAAGTAATCTTGCAGCCGCGTTTTCGAAACGGATTCGAGGTCAGCACGTGGAGAACCTTGATCGAGCGATTGAGCTTTACCAACAAGCACTTCATGTTCTTTCACCGGATCACACGCCTGACGCATGGACAACCGTTTCAAGAAACCTGGTGGCGGCACAACAGCAACGTTACTCCGATACTGGTAGCAGCAGGCTTGATAACACGGACAAAATTTGAGTATCTGATTTTAGCAATGCCTGTGGCGGAAGGCAACATAATCGGAGGGAATTAGATGGTTAACATTACGGCAATATCCGAGGTGTCTTGCAAACGGATGCCTTCTTCTGCTTCTTGTATCTCGATACCTGCTACATTTAGGCGTTGCACTAGCTTATCCAATTCATTAGAGCTTGGCAGTTCTAATGTGTAATAACGAAGACCAAGTGCATCAGCAGGAGCTGGAGGAGAGTTTTCCCCAATCCAGGTGTTGAACCCAATGTGATGGTGATAGCCACCAGCAGATACCATCCCCATACGAAATGCTCTCGTCATTCCCATATTATCCATACCAAGAATCTCATGGTAAAAGTGCAACGTCTCGTCAAGATCAGATACATATAGATGTACATGACCGAGCTTCGTCTTGGGTGGCATCCTTGCATCCAGCGGGTCTGTATTTTCTAAAAGGTTAAAGAGCTTCTCAAGATCGACTGGCTCCCGTCCATTGCTGTAACTGCCATCCACGCGCTGGACAAACAGTTGCCCATTGACAACGCCCATAATCCCATCCTCAGGAGACTCGGTGTAAATCTCAATATTGTTGCCTTCCGGGTCATCTAGATAGGTTGTCTTCGTCATCACATGATCGGTTGGCGAATTGGGGTATCTAATTGAAAATAAGCGTCTAATAATACGGGCTAGTTCACGTTGGTTAGGCAGAAGGATGGCAAAGTGATACATTCCGGTGGTACCACGATATCGTTTGGCTTCGCGTATTTCGGTTAATCGTAATAAGTCTTGATTGCCAACACCTAATCCTGCCGAATTCTCTTCGCGCCAATGAAGTTGGAATCCGATTACCCTCTGATAAAAATCAAGCTGACGATCCAGATTTGCAACGGTAAGGTGAACGTGCCCTATCCCCGTATCGGGATGGATTGTACCTTTTACAATATCTAACTGGAGGTTTTCAGAGATCATAGTTTAGCCTTCCCTTAATTTGGACGGATTTGGCGCTTTCTTTGACAATTACTGGCGAAACTCCGGTAAACAGTATTTCCCTCGCGCTAATGAACCAAAACCAGAAATGAGCCGCGTAGAATTCAATCAATTTTTTGAGACTTGATACGGCTAGGTAGACCACATCTCAGGTGGTATCCAGGCGAATCTGCTCAGTCATTGGCCTTGCTCTCGATGTCTGCGACCTCGACATTGCGCCCGGTGACATAATTATACGAATCAACAATCAGTTGGAAAATCGTATCGAGTTCCTGCATGTCGAGTGGGGTGTAGAGCATCACCATCCCATCACGACCTATGTGCAGAGCCATTGGGTGCGGTTCAGCCCAGCCAGCCTCAATCGCTTCGTGAGCACGTTCCGATGATAAGGAAGCATGTAAACTACCATCGGGATGGATATGAGCAAATTCACGTCCAGCTGCAATCTCTTCGGGGTGCGTGAGCGGGAGATCATCCCGTAGCCACAGTGCCCGTGTCCCTGGTACAGAAATTATCGTTGGTCGATTTTCAACATCCGGTAGTGAAAAACAACGGCGGAATAACTCGTCATTAACTGTCGGTACGGGTTTGAGACCAATCTGTGCGTGCGGCATCCCTTTATGAGTCGGGGGACGCTGACGCTGTCGTTTTGGTAGAGGTATATAATCCATGATTTTCTCCTAATCGTATTCTGCAACACTATCAAGCGAACGAAATAATCTATTGAAGATTACTTGTGAGTGATTCGGTTCAGATAAATCAAATTGGTAACAAGACAATGATAATTGTCAGCGCAATGCTATACGTGAATGACATGACGTTAACTTTACGTGCTTGTCGGCGTACCTGTGCTAAAATTTCAGAATCCTTAATCGCTTCTTTACCTTCATCCATATTGCGCAGACCGCGCATGGCTAGATTGACTCAAGTCTTTTCGCGAGCCTGAATAATACCGCTAAAGCCAGCAAAAAAAGGCAAAAAGAGTGCGAATCGCGTCCACCACGACCAATCGATTAAAATAAGAACTATTCCAATTATTACGCCGACTATCAGTAAAATGAGCCCAAAGTTGAAACGCTTTCGGCGTTCCTTTAGACCAATATTGGGGATACAAACGACGCCTTCATCATGGTGATTTAGTTCTACCATAATTCACCTCATCAATTTATTCAGGCAGAGGGATCAAATACCCCTCGGCTTGCCGCGAATGGTGTTCGGCAAAATCCGGTCCGAAGGACGAAATTCCGAAATACTCCGTGGCTTGCTGCGGAGATAGGAATTTCGAGGATTTTGCTTTTATTGTGGCGAGAATCCGGGGCCGGGGATCATGAGCGTCATCGCAGTGGCATCAGCCAGCGCAATATTTTCATGAACTTCACCATCTCACTCCGTTTTTTCATCTCATTGTCTCCCATTCCTAATATTGGCTATCAATCATTTACTATCTTCCGAGGCGTCCACCGCATTGTTGTTGGATGTCATGTTCCACACCAGGTATTTCTGTGGTATGACACGCACAAGCCGAAAGTCCTCCCGCTCTTCTAAATTCATGTCCATTGCCTGCATTGCTTCCGCGTATTTATCGCCGTACCCGGTCAACGCCGCACCCATTTCAGACGGTTGGACAAACCCGGCATTTCCTTCAACGATGATAACATCCTGCGTGTCTGGCAGCGCCAACGTGGCGTAGGGACGGGCAGCAATGTTGCGTATTTTCTTCGCATCACCCTGACTTCCAAAATAGATATGAGTCCTGTCCCAATAAAACCATACCGGGACGAGGTGCGGGCGACCTTCGGAACTAACGGTGGAAACCCAGATTGTGGGTTGGGTACGCAGCATGTGCTCAACATGTTCTTTTTGTTCAGTAGACAGGTTATCCATGATTGCATTTCCTTATCTGTGTTGTGTCAAAGCACTCGATTGTTTCGATCATTTTTGGCCGAGAGCTGTGTCCTGCCCAGGTATTAATTAGATTTTCTCGATTGCAGCTAATAATTCCGCTTCGTTTAGAGCGTGGTTTGGATTGGTCGCACGCTGGATATAGCGTATTTGTCCCTGTTTGTCCACCAAAACTGTGGCGCTGCGCTGAATGATTAAGAATGCCTTATCCAGCCCATAACTACGATATACAGATCGATCGCTGTCAGCTAAGACAGGAAACGGAAGGTCCAACAACCTGGCCAACCGCGCAGCATCCGTCTGACTACCACCACCGATCACTAAAATGGTTGTATCCTGGGATTGCAGGTCTTCGTATATCCGTCCTAACTGGACGGCATGTCGCTGGCATATGTGTCAAGTGAATTCACGCATAAAATTTAGGACAACGTTTTGTTGCCCAAGAAATTCTGACAAGTTGACACTTACCCCATTGTTGGACTTGAGGGTGAAGTTGGGAGCTTCTTGACCAATCTGTATCACATTTTCGTCGGCCATTTACTATTTCCTTTCGTTTTCCGATACTAGTCGCTCTCTCGTTAATTAGGCGCACAGGGTGGTCGGGTCACATCAATCCGAACACCCCTGGCACAATACTTCAACACGTGCGACCAATGATGCCGCCTCACTTGGTCTTGCTACACACCTGTTTCCGATGATGAGACGGCTTGTATTTTCACAATTGCAGGTCCCTTGCCGGGATGCTGCTTGTGGGACCCGTCACAGAAGGGGAAGTTCTGCGAGCCAAAGCAACGGCACAAAACGACCGTTTCACCAACCTCCAACTCAAGCGTCGTGAGGGGATGTTCTTGTTGCTCTTCTGTCTTGTGAGTTGCCATTGTATTTTTCTCCGGTTCCTATCCCAGGCTAAAGGGCCAGGGATCGTCAATTGCCAGGAACATAAGCGCCGAGCCAATCAACGCCATGTTCTTCATGAAACTAACCATCTCGACCATTTTCATTTGCTCGTCCTCAACCGTCCAGAAGTTGTGCATCATAAACGTTACCGGGACGAGAAAAGCGATGATCATGGCTACACCGATATAGGGTTCAAAGCCAAGCAGAATGCTTAGTCCACCAAGCACGAGTAACACTCCGGAGCCTAACACGGCCAAGCCGGGGAGCGGTACGCCCTTTGATTGGGCATAACCGGACATCATTTTCAACTGAGTAAAATGATTAAGCGCATTAAACAGATAGTACACGCCCAGAATGATGCGTCCAACGAGAAAGAGAGTGTCCATGACTTACCTCCTATTGATGAAAAGGCAATGACTTTGAGAGTGCGTGGCTTTCTTGACCTAACTCAATCGAGAAGGATGTTTTCTTGATGAGTCCGTTTTGATCATGACAAAACATGGTTATGTCGGCTGTCTTTTGATTTCCCTTTGGATAATCACTTCCATTTGGGAAATTATAGTAAACTAGATAGCAATTGCCAAGTTCTGTTGTCGGATCGTCAATCTCATTGATATACTCAATCCATGACACAATCAACTACTGAACACCCGCACACTATTGAACATGAAGGAGCCTGCCCCATCGCCCGTGTTGCACGTTTGGTCGGGGACACATGGACGTTGTTGATTGTGCGCGACTTGATCAAGGGGTGCAAGCGGTTTGGTCAGCTTCACGCCTCGCTGGGAAACGTTAGTCCCAAAACGCTTTCGCGGCGGCTGAAGACATTAGAAACCGCTAACCTGGTCATACGTCAGGCCTATGCCGAAATCCCGCCGAGGGTAGAATATCGTCTAACTGAGAAAGGGCAGGCATTGGGAAAAATCATTGAGGCAATGCGTGAATTCGGAGAACAACACTTGAGCGATGATGATTAGTTTTGCGGGTCTCGGTGCGCCTCACTCCGTCTGGCTTGGGGTTTGGCTGCTATTAATGGGATGTGCTGCGCCCGCGAGTGCCGAAACAGCCATCTGATGAAAGGCCTCCGCCATGTATTCGGCGGAGTGTGGCATATCCTCAAGCCACCAGTCGATGAGGCCAATCAACGCCCCTAGCCAGAAATTCGCATAAATCTCCGTTGGAACGTTGCCACTGGATTCAGGCAAGATATGTTGTCTGCGCTTCGCGAAGATGTCCTTTGTGACATAATCTCTAATCTGCCGCGTAATGGCGGGCGTTCCTTTTGCGCCTAATATCGCCCGGTACAAGTCGCGATTCTCTTCCGCGTGCTGAAATGCAACAAGACCTATGGGAGTCCCTTTTTCTCGCTTCTGTGCATGTTCGACCAGATCATCACATACCGCCTGAAGGCTTTTTACAAGCAGTTCTTCTTTATCGCGATAATGCAGATAGAACGTCGCCCGTCCAAAATTCGCCCGGTCAGTGATGTCCTGGACACGGATCGAATCATAGCCCATCTCAAGAATGAGAGACATCAGTGCATCTTGTAACAATTGTCGGGTCCGTTGAATCCGGCGATCCAGTGTCATATTTGAACTTCCCTCAATTTGCCATGTTAATAGACATATGTCCAGAAGTAGACATGACGCGAACATGCAAGTTGACAGCCCCTACAGTTCGTCTGCATAATATACATTATGTTTAATAGTGATGAAAATGTCAATTTCGCAGCTAAGGATTGAAGCCGGATAATTCGCGATAAGCCTCTGAGGAACCCTAAGTTCCTCAGAGCTTGTTTGGGTAGCCGGAAAACATCTGTCATGTCCCAGAGGAAAAACAAATGGGAAAGAACTTCTTCGACTCGATCACGCGCCTTTCCATCCGATTCAAATGGATTACGATTGCCATCACCGTTGTTTTACTGGGTCTCGGTGTATATTCCGCGTTGGACCTCAAAGTGGAACTTATCCCCGACATCGATGTGCCTTCGACGTTCGTGATAGCGCGAAGTAACGGCAATACCGATGGCAACTTGATGCTTCACGCTTATACCGCCCCCATCGAAAATGAGGTCGCGGATAACGAAGATATCACCAATATCGAATCCACCACGACCACCGGCTTCGTTTTTGTCCAGTTTTACAACGAGTTCGGGATCGATCAAGAACTGGTGCGCAACGACCTGCAAGCCGCGCTCGACAGTGTGCAGCTCCCCATGCGCACGATTACAGCGCCTGCCGGAATGACGGGGGGCGATATGGTTAAAGCCCTTACTCCTGAAGTCATCCTCTATCTGTATGCATATAGTGAACAAGAGGATGTGGCCTTCCTGCCGTTACTGGAGAACGACGTGTGGCGGCACTTCTCGCCTGAGGTGCTGGGTGCGCTTCCCGCCACCGTATTTGAGGTGTTAGACTCCCAGTTGGCAGCTGAACTCCAGACAAAGGCATTGGGTACTCCCCAAGCAATACCCGACCTCTCAACGAGCGCATCCCCGGCACTGCCAGAAAGCTGGCAGATGGATCGCTTTGAGACGGCTGCTGACTTAACTGAACTCACCGGAGTCAGGAATCTGGCCGACATTTTTAATGATTTCCTGTCAGACGGATATGTCACCGGACCGCTGGGCACAATTAGCGATCTCACCCTGGGCGATATGGCGCTGGTGCTTGACATCGAAGAACGATGCCGTGAGTTTGCTTCCACGCAAGCGGACGGTGAAGAAAATGCCAGCAGTAGCTGTTCGATGCTGGCATACCTGGACGGCGAAGCGATGGCCGCGTTGCTGACCCACTTAGATGCTGGAATTGACGGTAAGCTCGGCGAGGGTGTCGAATTGCCGGAAGGCTATCTCGCTCAGTTCAAGCAGGATGAGCAAAACCAGATCGCTACCGTTTTGATGGCGCAGACGTTAAGCGGAGAAGACGCCACGCGGGACGCTCTGCTGCCGGATGAATGGCGCTTGAACGCTCCTGAGTTGATTGCTTTCAGCCTTGACGATCTGCCCTTAGGGATCATCAGCATCAGCGCCAATGAAGGCCAACTGTCGCAAGCGGAGCTGCGCCATCTGGTTGAACTCGAGATAGTCCCTGAACTCGAAGCGTTAGGCGTGGTGGCTGATGTCACCGTTACAGGCGGAGAGACGATCCGGCCCGATCTGCTCATAGAAGCGTTCGACGAAGAAGGATTAGATTCGTCTTTTGTCCAGGTCGCCGAGAACACTGCCGCAGATGAAACCGCAAGTGAAGCAAGCGGGCCTGACAGTGAAACCGAACAGGCAGCAGCCAGCGGAGAGGACAGCGGTTCTGGCACGCTCAATATCGAAGAAGGGCCGCCTCTGCCCGCAAACTGGACGTTATTTGCCGCCACAATGCCAGAGATCGAGGAGATGGATACAGCGGATGACCTGCTGGGTATTCCTGGCGCCTCCCCATCGTTCATCCTCAATATGGCGATCACGACGCCCCTGGCGAGCACTTTGTTGTCCGATCTGACCCCGGAAGCACTGTACTTTTGGGCAGAATATGAGGATGGCTTTTTCGATCTCCTGAGCTACGAGACGCTTCAGGCATTGTCTCCAGAGACGTTAGAAGCGCTACCACAAGACGTACAGACTCGCGCAGCAGCCCCTCCCCTGGGTGAGTTCTGGCAGCGTTTAGCCACTGAACCAGAAATGCAGAATACGCCTCTCACCAATGCGGCTGATCTGGCAGCCTTTGGTAGCGGCGCTGCCGATATGCTCAACCGTATAGCGCTTGAAACCCCGGATACCATGTCGTTTTTTGCGATTCAGCTTATCGATGATCTGTCGCCGGACGTGATCGAGTACCTCGTGTCAGAAGACACGGCCTTTCTCGACAATCTCGATTCGCGAGTGTATTGTTATTTCTCCCCGGATGTTCTAAACCAGCCTGATGTTGCCGAAGCTATCACGGACACAGAGGAAGCCCCCTGCGACTTAGCCGGAATTGCGTCAGGTGAAGTGCCATCGGCAGCACAGTCACTTCAGACCGACAACGGCAACAGCGAAGAACGCATCCATGACCCGGCAGCACCCCCCTTGCCCGGTTCCTGGTCCGGGGTTACCGGTTTCGTGGGCGCAGATGAATTGGACACTGCCGACGATCTGTTCTTCACAACAGGCAATGGAGACTACCGTCTCCCATCGGCGTTGTTGGAAGAATTTGCCAGCCCACGTGGAGCGGCTTACCTGCAGGCCCTGACCCCCGACGTGTTGCTCTATGTGGCAAATTGCGAACAAGGCGAGTTATGTGAAGAATCCTTCTTCACGCATCTGTCGCCGGCAGTTTGGAGATACATCTCTGAGGAGACGGTCGGGGCGCTGCCCGAAGACGTTCAGGCTTTGCGTGAAACCGCGCTGCTCGGCTCGTATACACCCCAAAGGGCGGTGACGCGGGCCAATGGTAACAACAGCCTTATCCTGACTATCTATAAAACAAGTGGCGCCAATACCGTGAGCGCCTGGGGAGATGTCGAGCGCAAGCTGGATACCTTGGAAGAAGAGAATTCTGGGATCAACCTTTCGGTCGTGTTCGAGCAAGCCAGCTTCATCGAGGAATCGATCAGCGGCGTCGCTCGTGAAGGCGGCCTGGGCGCGATTATGGCCGTCCTCATCATCCTGGTGTTTCTATACTTCAGTGTGCGCAGCACCCTGGTCACAGCGATCAGTATTCCAACCTCGGTTGCGATAGCGTTCGTGATCATGCGCTGGATACCACCGGCGATGCACGATGCGCTGTTCCCTTTGTCTGAGGATGCCACTGGACTAACGAAAGACCTGCTCACCTTTGCGCTGAGGTTATTCCCCGAAAGTGTTACGCTCAATATCATGACCCTGTCAGGGCTGACGGTAGCTATTGGCCGCGTGGTTGATGATGCCATCGTTGTGCTGGAGAACATCTATCGCAATATTCAACATGGCGAGAATCAATTACAGGCGGTGCTCCACGGAACACGGGATGTGTCGATTGCCATCTTTACGGCTACAGTCACAACCGTGGTGGTCTTTCTGCCCATCGGTTTGTTTGGGGGCATCATTGGCGAATTCTTCCTGCCTTTTGGTCTGGCGGTCACCTATGCGTTGACGGCTTCATTCGTTGTGGCCATTACAATTGTTCCCTTGTTTGCCTTTCTGTTTATCAAGAAAGAGGCGCTTCCTGAGGAAAAGGAAAGCCGTATGGAGCGCGGATACCGCCATGTAATTCGGTGGTCTCTGGGTCACCGGTGGGCAATCCTTGGGCTTGCCACAGTGACATTCTTGGTTGGTGTGTTTATTCTGACAAATCGCCCGTCGGCTTTTCTGCCTTCGTTTGGCGAACCTACGATTACCGTTACCGTCAGCCTGCCAGGCGAAATCAACAATACCCCAACATCCATCGCGACAACCGACGCAAAGGTCCGGCGTCTGGAGCAGTTCGTGCTGGGATTGGATGGCGTCAAAACGGTCCAAACCACGGTAGGGGATGATGGACAAAGCAGTTTCTTTGGGGCAGCAACGGTTAACGAAAACGCCGCCATCATCACCATTTCGGCTGAAAGTCCGAACGATCAGGATCGTTTAACGCAGGCAATACGCAACGAAGCGAGGTTGATATTCAACGACCTGGATCGCGATGGCACACCTGACGAAGGCCAGACCAACGTAACAGTTTCCGCTTCATCGGTAGCCGCACAGGGATTTGGTGGTCTGTCAATTCTGGTCAGTGGAGATTCTGAGAATCCCCCTACTCTAAACGATTTGAAGCAGTATGATGCGCTGATCATCAACGCGCTGGAAAGCGTGGACGGCGTCACAAATGTCAGCAGTAGTTTGTCGTTGGTCACTAACAGTGGCGGCGATGTATCACAAACCTACATTCGAGTGAACGGTGTGCCTGCCGTCCAGTATACTGCCGAATTGGAAACGGAAGATACGCTGGGGGTGACAAACCAGGCGCTTGAAGAGGTTCGCAGCCTGGCTCTGCCGGACAATCTCACTGTCGGCCAGGGCTTTATCTCCGAGCTTCAGTCGGATGGATTCCGGCAGATGTTCTCAGCGATGGGCATCGCCGTCCTGATCGTCTACTTGGTCATGGCTCTGGCCTTTGGGTCGTTGATCCACCCGGTGACGATCCTGTTCAGCTTGCCGGTTGCTATCGTTGGCGCAGCGGTGGCCCTGGCCGTCACAGGCCGGGTCTTGGGATTATCATCAATGGTCGGCCTCTTGATGTTGGTCGGGATCGTGGTCACAAACGCTATTGTGTTGATTGACCGGGTGCAAACCAATCGCAAGGAAAACGGTATGGACGCAACCACCGCGCTGATCAACGGTGGGGCTACTCGTTTGCGCCCGATTCTGATGACTGCCATTGCCACGATGTTTGCTTTGCTGCCATTAGCGATTGGCCTGTCTGAGGGCGCGATTATCGCAGCGGAGCTTGGCACAGTAGTTATCGGCGGGCTGTTTAGCAGCACGCTGCTCACACTCATTGTTGTACCTGTCGTGTACAGCTTGTTCAATCAGGGGCAAACGGCTATCGAGAGGTCCATTTTCAAGCGAAATCGTTCATCGATTTCGGCGGATTAGACCGCTGACGGAATAATCTGGCGCGGCTTTGAATACATCCCAGGTTGCCATCCCTAGTGGGCCGGGGTGGGAGGAGCGCAATGCCTCGTGCTTGCGCTCCTTTTACAATGGCTACTGCAACATTGCAGCGAAGACTAATGACCGGGGAAATCACATCATGACATCATAGCAGGAATTCAATATGCCCACTCATACGCAAAACTCAGAAGAGATGTACGACCTGGCCGGACGTTTCCTGCATGTACTACGAAACTTGGGAGAACTAATCCGCTACCCCGAATCTGGACACGATGTTGAACATCTCGATCTCAACCAGCTGCGCGTCATCCACTTGTTACGCGACAAACCAGAACTCAGCCAAGATGAGATCGCGGAATTGTTAGACCTGGAAACAAGCCGTTCGAGCGCTGTTCTTCAGAAACTTCTGGAAATGGACCTGGTGCGACACCAGCCGGACAAATGCAATGGCCTTGTCGTTCATTATTTCCTTACCTTGAGCGGCCAAAAGCTGGCCTTCAACGCCGAAGCAATGCAGATCGTCGCAGCAGCAAAGTTCCTAAATACGCTGCCTCTCGAAGAACAGCAAATGTTGATTGGAACATTGGAACACATGATAACAGCACACCAGCAGGATTGAAAAGGTAATGCCACTTTGGGGAACTATGTAATGGACACACAGATTGCGGCAATCTTCGATCTAGATGGAACACTCTATACCGGCCATATCATCCACGGCATTGCGCTCCATCATCGCACTTTCCGTGTGAAAAGATGGCGGCTGAACTTCTTTATGGCCTCGCACATGGCGCTCTACCCACTATACCGTGTAGGAGTGATCTCGGAAACAGCCATACGCGAAGTATGGGCCCGACATCTGGGCTGGACAATCGCGGGTTGGACGCCTGAGGAAGCTGAACGCGCATTCGCATGGATTACCGAACATTACGTCTTACCGTTAATCCGAACTGAAGTAATGAACCGATTACGTGAGCATCAAGAACAAGGACACCGAGTGATCATTGTGTCGGGTACTCTTGGGCCATTACTCGCTGAAATCGGCAGACAACTCAAGGTTCATGAAACCGTTGGCACCTCATTAGTTATTCGCAATGGGCACTATACGGGAGCAGTTGAACCGCCAGTATGCCAGGGCATCAACAAAGTGAAACGTCTTGAAAAACATTTAATGAATGATGCCGGTATTCTGTGGTCCCGAAGCTACGCCTATGCGGACAGCATGGTGGATCTGCCACTGCTGGAGCACGTGGGAAATCCGGTTGTTGTGTATCCTGATTCTCAATTGACGGCTCATGCTAAAGAGCAAGGATGGGAGATCATCAATTGATTGTCTCTATCCGGGGCGATACAGGAGTAACTACGATGTCTCAAGCCTCTCCAAGTAATTCCCTAACGGATGACATTGAGGGGATCCTCTGTGAGCTTATGGCTGTTGAAGACCTGGCGGTGCTCACCTTGTTTTGTCAGCTTTTACGAATAGCCCATCTCCTGGGTCATATCACGGTGTTGCACGATGATATACAGCTATCGCCCCCCCGTGCTTTTCTCCTGGCACAACTGGCCGCCAGCGTTCAGGCAGGGAACCGCGAGGGACTTTCGCCCAGCGATTTGAGTATTCTCTTGAGTGTAAGTCGCAATACAGTGAGTTCGCTGATTAATGGCTTGGAAGATCAAGGATTGGTGTGGCGGCAGTTACACCCGACTGACCGCCGCCGGTTCTTAATTCAGATTACGCCTCATGGTTATGCCGTGGTTCGTGAGCAGGCCCCCCACTTCGCACGTAGAATAAGCAGCATTTTGGGGGTGCTGTCCCTCAATGAACGCAATCAGCTTTCCATACTGCTGCAAAAACTTCATGATGGACTTGCTGCGCATGTGTCGGTTTAGACCAGGTATACAACTGGCAAAGACAGATTGCTTGTAGGATGATTTTTTATTAGGTGGAGAGATCATAATGTCGGAAAAGCGATCAACCGATGATTCGTTTGCACTTGCGTCTCGATTCTTGCACGCATTGCAGGCGGTGAACAAAAAGCTTAGTGTCGGCAATATTATTGGTGGACATGGGCACCTCAATCTGTCTCAGTTACGCATCCTTCAATTAGCTCACGACGATCCTGGTATCCTGGCTGATGTGGTTATCGAAAGTTTGGATCTTGCACCGGATACTGCGAAGAAACTCATTCTTGCTATGGAAAAAACGGGTCTAATGACTCTAGATCGCTCGACAGAAGGAAAACCTCTTGGTCTCCGGCTAGGTGCACAAGGTCAACGGCTATCCTTTCAGGTTCAAGCAACTCAACTTGTAACCGTAGCTAAGCTGCTGGGTAGTCTGCCCAAAACTGACCAGCTGGCCGCAGTCGAAGCCCTTGAACAGGTAGCAATACAAGAACTGGAGTGAAATACTTTGTTAAATGTGGATTTCGGTAGTCGATCGAGAGAACACGCCAATACCCTATGATAAGGCTCAGGCGACCTGCTCGTGATTTACCCTTCACCCTTACAACTGTTCCCCTGGTGCCTTCCCTCCGTTTTCCATCCATTATTCTGTTTGTAGAATACCCACTCTTCTGCGTACCGCGCTATCGTATTGTTAGAAGAAACGGTCGTTTCCCAAGTGATCTGAATGATCCGCCTGTTGGTTATTCCTTTGATTTCGTCATCAGATAACAGATCACATTCTTCTGCAATTTCAACTTGTTTAAAGGAAGCAAGATCAACAACCCATGATGGAAAACGAGTCGGCGTAGGGTGACTGGTCGTTTTCAAGAGATTATGCTGATATGTGGACAGCGCACTATCTATTTCTTGAATCGAGGGCGTGGTTGATGCCTCCGGTCCGACACATGCCGGAGCCAAACCAAATATGAAAGCGAGCACGAGAGCCAGCAACACTTTATGAGTGTGCTCAGACATAATAAAACCTTTGGCCGATTCCAAAACGTTGGTGGCGCTGAAAACCGCTAACCGCGTTGTCCAGCTTTTGTTTGAGAGTCCTCCAACTGATACAGCGTGCAAAAGGCTTCCATTTTCGCCTGAAGCTGCACAATCTGGTCTCTCAAAACTACAACTTGCCGCCGACCACTTTCGCAGGTGGGCGAATGCCGTAATAGGACCAGAGTTTTCTCCAAACAGACCAGAGCCGCGTCGAGAACACTTGACGCCTCATGCAAAAGGATATCCAAATCGTCTTGATTCGAGTCTTGTTTGTTTTCATCTGTTAAAGTTCCTTCATGCACGGATTCGCCGTATTGTTTTTCAGCAAACCACTGGCGAAGAACTTCTGTGATGTCTTTGGCAACACGTGCTATTCGTTCGTCCTTCATGCGCAACCCCTTCTGATCAGATACCGGTATTGGACATTACTTACACGTCTCCAACAGGTATTGAGATGAGGCCCCAAATGGTATTGCAACCGATCACATTGGTATCCTCTCAAAGAGGACTTCGGTCGCTTGACTGTTGCAGCCCCCCCCCTGGGACGAGCCCATAAATCACGAATCGATGCTCCAGAAAGTAAGCCTGTTCGGTACAGCGGCCAGAGCGCTATGTGAGAAACCATGAGAATATTGATGCGCAATCGTTTGACACGATGCTTGCGGTGGTGCTGCGCGATGCCGTATACGATATGGCCTGTGTAAAGCGTTCCATCAAGGTCAAAAATAGCAACAACTGTCGGTTCGTTCATTGAACCCTACATTCTGCGCTTCTCACATCTCGACGGGTGTCATTAAAGGCAAGTTCAATTCTATGTCAGACTACTAGATCCAAGATGTAAACACCCCAAAGTCGGTACCAACCGAAAGTGGAAAATCAGGTTTCGGTTTGAAGCGTCGCAGCTTCAGGGATCAGGCCCAGATTGTGACCGACGATTTCCAGGGCCTTGAGCGCACGGTCCAGGTGTTCAATGGTGTGAGTCGCCATGTAACTGGTGCGGAGCAGTGCGCCGCCAGGTGGCACGCCTGGCGATACCACCGGGTTGGTATAGACACCCTCTTCGATCAGCGCGTGCCAGGCGAGAATAGCCCGGTAGTCGTCGTGGACCATGAGCGGAATCACGGGCGTGTTGCTGTTCCCGGTGTCGTAGCCCAGGCGTTTGAGGCCCGCATGCATGTATTCTGCGTTGTCCCACAGGCGTTGGACACGCTCCGGCTCGTTTTCGATGATGTCAAGCGCTGCCAGCGCCGCTGCCGCATTCGAGGCAGGCAGGCTGGCGCTGAATGCAAACGCGCGTGCGAAGTGCTGGATATAGTGGATGGTTGGCTCGTCACCCGCGATAAAACCGCCAATCGAGGCCAGCGACTTGCTAAACGTCCCCATAATCAAGTCTACTTCGTCGGTCAGGCCGAAGTGCCACGCTGTTCCGTGACCATTAGCCAGCACGCCGATGCTGTGCGCGTCGTCAACCATGATGCGCGCACCGTACCGCTTGCAGATTTCGACAAGTTCCGGCAGAGGCGCGATATCACCCCCCATGCTGTAAACGCCATCTACCACGACCAGCTTGCCAGCATCGTCCGGCAGCTTGCTTAGTACATCTTCCAGGCTGTCGGGATCGTTATGCTTAAACCGCTTCATCTCGCTCTGGTTCATGCCGCGCGCCATAAAACAGCCATCGACGATGCTGGCGTGATCGTCTTTGTCCACGATGGCCACATCGTTGCGCTGGACAATCGCCTGGATCGTGCCGACGTTGGTCTGGTAGCCCGTCGAGAAGACAATCGCTGCTTCCTTACCTACAAACTTCGCCAGCCGCCGGTCCAGTTCCAGGTGAAATTCAAGCGTACCGTTCAAAAAGCGGCTGCCGGTACAGCTCGTCCCGAATTTCTCCAGCGCATCCATGGCCGCTTTTTTGACGCGAGGATCTGTGGTCAGGCCCAAGTAGTTGTTCGAGCCGATCATCACGACTTCTTTGCCTTTAAAGGTAGCTGTTGTGGCGTCCGAATCCTGGAGCGGCTGGAAAAACGGGTATACCCCCATCTCCATCGCTTCTTTGGCACGGGTGAACTGGCGCGTCTTCTCGAAGATGTCTTTCATAATCTGAATCCTTTAGTGTGCATCTTATCTGAAGTAGTTCAGCACATATTTCTCTAGAAGGTGCCTGATGGGCACGTTGCGTATCTTCCTAACCCTGTTGCTTAATTCCTCAAAGTTAGTTGCATCGGCCAATCCAGCGATGATTTGCCTATCCTCCGGCAACAACCCGTCTATCCTGCCGATTTCTTGCGCAATCTCGATCGCCGCCCCCAGATACTCTCGAAAGGCTTTGGTTGGGGAATGCTTTTCGTATTTGTACAGCCCTCTCAAGTCTACCAGGGGTACTTTTACGGGCTGGGTTTCGCAGAAAGCATTATTCAGGAGGACTTCGACGCCAAACCGGGATGCTTCCATCCGCGCTAGAAGAGGCAGCAAATCCTGACGGTAATACGCTCTTTCACCAGTCAGGTCCGCGAACACAGTGGGCAAAACCGAGTCTTTAGTGGGATAACCCAAGACGGCTCTTGTGCTGCCATCCAGAATAGGCAAGAGGAGCGTCTCGATGTACCTATCTGACAAATTGACAAGATCAGCATCAAAAAACGCCACGATCTCGCCTTTGGCTTCCCTGATGCCTACGGCTAAGGCATATCCTTTTCCCCGGTTCTGCTCCAGATCAATCAGGGTAATCCGCCCCTCGAAGGTTCTGAGAATCGCCAGGCTGTGATCGGTGGAGCCATCATTGATACAAATAACCTCATCGATCAGATCGCAGTTCAGCAGTGCGTTTACTACCCCGCCGACGGTTGTTTCTTCATCATACACGGGGACAATGGCCGAAACAGTCTTTCTACTCGCTGTTTCGTCACCTAGATAACCTGGCAGAGTTGTCGGTGCTAATTCGTCGACTTCGTTGACATCCTGCTTAAGGGCGGAAAACGACTGACTCAAGGCTCTTGCTCCTTTGGAATACTCTCCTATTCGCCTACGAAAGGAGAGCGTGCGCTACAGGGCGATGTCAAACCGTCGCGTCCCACCTCTGTGATGAGGTGACAAGAGCAGGACACGCAGCGCAACGTTTCTCGGCGGGTGCTCCTATGCGCAAGTCACATTCAAATATGGGGCGCACTAAAGGCTGTTGGTCATGGTAGGTCAAGTGCGTGTACACTTCGAGGTGTTCACAACTTAGAAACACCTCAAGCCCTTCCATCTTCAACAACTCGCAATGGTGGCAGAGCGCGCGGTCTTCACCAACAGCAAGGAAGTTGACACCCCCAAGACAAACCGGCCCATTTTTACCTGACTGAAATAACGGGCATGCAGGTAGGCGTTCCATCGTTCGGTCCTTTCAGGATAAACAGAAACTTCGTTACCTGATGGTTGGAAAGGGAAGCGGAAGAATTCCCGCTCCCTCTCTTTTCAGGTTTAGGTCACCGCAGACTGCTGAGCAGAGATGCTATCCTCTGCCGCACAAGCTTGATTGATACATCCTGGCTACCACTCGGCCACCAGCTCCATTCACCCAGGAAGCTCACGATGGCAGGAACGAGGATGGCCCGCACAATGAACGTATCCAGGAGAATACCAACCGCGATGGCAAGGCCGATTTGGAAGAGCATCTGGAGTGGAGAGATCACCAGCGCAGCAAATGTACCGGCCAGAATGATCCCCGCGCTGGTGATGATGCTGCCGGTATAGGCTGATGCCACCTGTACGGCCAGCCGAGTACGTTTTCCAGTGTCTCGTTCTTCCCGGATGCGAGACGTCAGGAAAATGTTGTAGTCGGCTCCGAGTGCTACCAGCAGGACGAACACAATGATAGGCACCACATAGTTAAGACCGGCATGTCCCAGAATGTCCTGGAAAAACAGCGTTGCCAGTCCCAAACTGGTCCCATAGCTGAGCATCACCGTGAGCGTCAGGTAGATAGGTGCGACCACACTGCGGAGCAAGAGCGCAAACATCACCATCACGCCAAGCACGACCACGACCGCAATGGTATTGAAATCATCATCCACCGTTTGCCGAATGTCGCGCACCTGTACGGCAGGGCCTCCCAGATTCACAGATCGACCTGTGCTCTTTTGAAAGTCATTGCCAATGGCGTCTATACGGTCAATTGTGTCGAGAGCAGTACTGCTGTAGGGAGCGTCAGTGAGGATCACATCCAGCCGGGTGGCTTGCCGGTCCGCGCTGACGAACGTGGCTAACAGTTGTCCCAATTCGGGCTGCGCACCGGTCCAACTGGCGGGCAAGAGATAAGCGTCTGAATTGGTGAATGACTGGCCGATGGTGTCCATATCGGCAGCCAGACCGTCGATGATGGTCCGGAACATGGCTAAGTTGGTTTCATTCCAGACTGCCGGGTCATCCGATTCGGCCAACCCGCCAGAAAAACCGGCCTGAACCAGGCCGATCTGCTGGCGAGCGTCCTGGTAGGCTGGCATATCGAGCACTTCGGGATACGCTGCGCCCAAATCCGAAAAATAGCCGTTCAGTGTATCGAACATGGCAACGATGTCGATGTCCTGCAACATCGCCCTGAATGTCGGCAGGTCTTCCATGGCATCGGCAAACGATCCCATTTCAGATGCCTGGGTGCTCAACTGGCTGTCAACGCGAAAGTTCATGGCCGTATTGGGATCACCATTCGGCTGTAGAACGGTGCGCACGGCGCTGACTCCCGGTGTGTGCTCTAGTTCCGCCGCCAGAGTCTGGATATTCCCCAAAGCGGTTGGTGAAAGGGCATCTTCTTCGCCGGTGATAAGCACCGTGACGGGAGCAAGGTCGCCTGCTTCAAAATGCTCCGTGATGACCGCATACCCTTCAGCCGCTTCGGCATCGTCTGGAAGTTCGGCCAGAAAATCAAACGAACGTTCCATATGGGGTAAAGCCAGGAAAGGCAGCGCCATCAAAGTAACAACACCCACTGCCGTGATCAAGGGACGGCGCGTGATGCTCGCTGCCAGGTTGTCCCAGAATGGAGAGGCATGGTCATGGTTAGCGCCTTGATGGTTATGGTTGTTATGCTGTGGCCAGAAGAGATAGTGACCAAACAGCAGCAATAAAGCAGGGGTCAGGGTCAGTGAGGCCACAACGGTAACGCCAATGGTGATTGCCAGCGCCGGGCCGGTGGTCTGGAGCAGCCCAAACTTTCCGACCGCCAGGCCCAACATGCCCACGATCACTGTTCCCGCGCTCGCCAGCAGGACAGGAACCAGGACGCTCAGCGTCTTCACAACGGCAGCTTCTCGTGAATCCTGACGGGCTAATTCCTCTCGGAACCGCGACACCAGGAACAGCGCATAGTCTGTACCCACCCCGAAAATCAGCACCACAATGAACGAGTCCAGCAGCGAGGAAATCCGCATGACGTTTTCCTGCGCCAGAAAACCCAGCAGACCGCGTGACACGAGAAAGGCCGCCGTAATGGTCAGCAGGGGGGCCAGCGACGCCACCGGTGAACGATAAACGAGCAACAACACAACTACGACGAGGATCAGGGTCGCAATCGTGGTGCGATCCGCGCTCTCAATGATGGTGTCCAGCAAGTCGTTTCCGATACCGGCGGGGCCGGTGACGAAAACCGACAGGCCAGAAGGTTGTCCATCATCCGCGATATGATCTCGTATTGCCACCACAGCATCGTTCGTGTCCGGCAGATAGTTGACGGTATTGAAATCAACCGGCATCAGAAGCGTGGTGCCATTCTGACTGACCATGACGCTCTCCAGCGCGGGGCTATCAAAGATTGAGGTCACGCGCTCGACCTGTTCGGGGGCATCCGGCGAAACCAGCCAGCGAGCCAGGGTCTGCGCGTACTCACGGTCGGCGTCAGTGAGTCCGTCCGCTCGATAGAAAACGAGCAGCCCCTGCCCTTCTGATGTCTGGTCAGGGAAATGTTCGGCCAGTTGTTGCTGCGTGCGAACCGAGTCTACGTCGTCAGGGAGAAAATCCGCTTCATTGGTCACTCCTACCTTTGCCAGAGACGGGGCAAACAGCACCATAATGACGCTTAGCGCGGCCCAAACTCCGATGAACACGACCCACAGACGGGAGCTGGCAATGATTTGGCCGATGATTTCCAGGTTTATGCGTTTCATATAGCCTCCCGGCTATTTTTCCAACGAGTTGTTTCGCTAAAAGTCGCAGGGAGCTTATGCCCCGCGACTCTCAGCGCAATACGTGCAGGTCACTCTTTTGCATGTCACCGGCTTCTTAGAAACCGATCAGGGATGCCAGTTTCCTGAATAGCGATCTCACCGCGTGCCAAATATCTGCTAGCATGATGAAAGTCTCCTTTCTTTGTGTACCCTCGGATAAAATGGGTGGGTTAACACCCGCCATCCAAAAAACAAATAAAACAAGGAATCCTAATAAATTAACTCCAAAAAAGACCACGACATGGCCCCTGTGGTCTATCGATGACCCTATGCGTTAATGGTTTTTAGAGCTTCCTGTACGAATTGGTGGAGGTGCTCTCTCCCGCCGCCTGTGAGTCGCGCCAGCATACCAGGGTAGCGCTTCGTTTGGGCCAGTAGTATGGTAGCCAGACGTCGATTAGTTTGTTCAGTAAACGACAGCGCAACAGCCAGGCCAGTCAATGCACTAAGCCCCAGTTCTCCTGGAAATCCAGCGGCCTGCAACCACTCTGCCACACGTGATGTCGCCAGGTCTTTCTGCGTCAGTTGCAGGGCCAGCAGAACCGCCGTGATCATCTCGGTCACAAACAATAAGGGATTCTCACTGTCGGGCAATCTCGCCAGCACCTCCTCCAGCAGGTCTTCATAGTCCCCCTCCTGGCGAGTTGCCAGTTTTTGGAGAATGTGGGCCTTGCGTGCTTCCCAGTTTTCGATGTCATCCAGGCCATCTGAAAGCTCGTTTAACAGAGCGTGCGCTTCGGGTGTGGGCGAGAATACAATCGTAGACCGCCCGGGTCCCCCCCCTTTGCCAGGCACGACATATTCGGACGTGACTAGGCCTCGCTTCTCCAGCACCCGCAACATGTCATAGGCGGTGATTTCGCGTACGCCGAGACGTTCAGCTACCTGAGCATAGTGCAGGGGGTTCTGGCCCAATTCCCAATAGATATCCAGGAATTCGCTTAAAAATGCTCGTTGCCGCCCAGTGAGCTTCATGTGGGTCATCCTGTTGTTTAAAAAGCAAAAGAAACAAATAAATTGTTTAACAAGCATATCCTGCGAGTTTTACTTTGTCAAGGTCTGCTGTGGGGAGATCTAGGGCTGAATCTTTCTAATGCAATTCCGATGATTGGCCCAGTTTGTGTTGCACGGTCTTCGCCTGAGCGATGAACTACGCGCTTCGGAAAACCGCGACAGTGTTAGAAAATCATCAGATTCAGCCCTCGTGAGGAGATCCCTGGAAGCAGCTAGGCCAGATCGGAATCTCTTTTCCTAAGTCCGTTAACTATGATCTGAGCAGCCATGTCAAAAACTGACCGCATACTCCATTGACTATTACCTTCCCCTGCAATAGCTCCTTCAAAGAGTGTTTGGGCGAGGATTCCATCGATCATCCCAGCAATCGTCGCTGCGGCGACTCGGGCCTCAACCGGCTCAAAGTGTCCTTCGTCAATACCCCGTTGAATAATTGGGGTCACAGCATCGATATATTTTACGTACAAATCAGAGAAGAGTTTACGCAAGTCTGGATCATGCCATGCTTGCAAGAAGAAATCTATTGTCAACGCAGCGAAACGAGGATTCTGTTCAACTTGATCGGCCATCCGACTCAAAAGCGTTCGCAATGCCTCAGGCGGGCTGATCTCTTGAGCCACCTCAAACATATTATCAGATAGCCCCACAAACTGCTCGGCTGTCATCGCAATAATCGCCGCAAAAATCTCATTCTTGCTCTTGAAATACCAATACAATGTTCCTTTGCTGAGTCCACTGACTTGCACAATCTCATCCATGCTGGTCTTGTCATAGCCCTTGGCGGAAAACGCCTCCAATGCCGCTATCAAAATCTGTTGTCTACGTTCTTGTTTTTGGTCAGCCATGGCGTGCCTCCGGAATATGCCTCGATTTCGGTCTACGTGTCCGTCGTATTCGACACTCACGCTGACCAGCGCCCACTCCTCCGGGATCGCTGGTGAAACGATCTGATATTGTCCAACTCCTTGCGTTGTCATCACTCCTCCGTGCAACCCTTGCACGCCGTCGTCACTTCTATAGACGAAAAACAGCGCTAAATGTCACAAATTGCTTCCCGAATCTCGAAAATGCAAGCACTAACGCAGTCGCACTGAGGCAAAGCGGGGGTATTTGTATGCTGCAATGATATGACGTTGGGATCCGCTGAACTGCGTCTAGCGATGGTCAAGGTAATCTCATTATATAACGAGACAGATCGGCTAGGTAGCTCAGCAAGATAGCGTGATCAGCCTATTTTGATTTGCATTGACCCGATTTCGATGAAATTGGCAGGTTTTTAAAGGGCCAATAAGGGTCAAAAAGGTCAACTCTCGCGCAACAGGTTGCTCGAAACGGCGATCACGCTATTCTGTGGACCTACCATCGGACAAGGAGATCGTTTGAAAGTGTTTTTGATCATCGATCACAAACTCAAAAATATGCTAGAATCACGGTTCAGAGACGATTGAAGTATCGAGATTGCATGAGGAATGCAAATGCCACAAGCCTTCCAGATTATTTGCAATGGTATTGGTGTGTTGGTGCTAGCTACCATCATGGTGCAACTGTTGGCAATGTTTCTGCATCACAGATCCCAGAAAAACGATCCCCTACGTTATCTGCGTGGGAAGTCGCGAGAAGAAATCAGGCAAATTCTACTGACACCGACCTTAATCCCCCACCGAAAAAACGTTCCCGTTCCAAAAACAAAACCGATCAAAAGGGTTAAGAGCGGTAGTTGGCAGAGTCTTAAAACCGCTCCTGGAAAACACCAAACGGCTCTCCGCGAATCCTCAAATCAAGTGGTGAAATAGTAACCGGTACGACGAAAAACAGCCCTGTCGGACTATCCAGGGCTGTTCATAGTTTGCCTGTCACTCTCGCGTTTGGCTCGCTGCCGACAGGCATTCGTACAATACCTTCGTCGCCGCCCTGTGGAGGCTACCTAACTGATCTCCCCGTGAATTTGCCGGTCAAGCCACCCGCGAGTAGCTGTGATGCAAGCCACCCAAAACAGGCACGCTGGCAACCGGCTGCCCCGATGATGCGACGGGCACAGCGTGACCAATATGATCCGGGATCTGTTGTTCAATCCCTTGATGGGGACGCGACTGGTTGAAGTAGGTTACATACGCGGTGACAATAAGGCGCAGATGCCGTTCGTTCAGAATGAGAAAATGGTCCAGACACTCCCGTCTCACGCTGCCCAAAAAGCGCTCGCATATCGCATTCGCTTTGGGTGCGCGCACCGGCGTCTTGAGGATTTTGATCCCAGCCGCGACGCGTTTGAACTGTGCGCCGAACTTGTCGTCATTGTCACGAATGAGGTATTTCGGCCCTTCGCCAAACGGCGTGGCTTCACGCAGTTGTTGAGCCACCCAGGCGTCACTGGGGGCACGTGTAACGCCCACATGCACCACGCGTCGTGACCCCAGCTCGACGATAAAGAAGGCAAACATCGGACGAAACAGCAGATCGTAAACCTGCAGGAAATCACACGCCCAGATTTCGTGGCCGTGATTCTTCAGGAACGTCGCCCAGGTTTGACCGGAAGTACGCGGTGGCAGGGCTTTGCGCGCCTGGCTGTGCTGGCTGATTTGCTCATCCGTTCAATTTTGGGTAGTGGTGAACTATTGACTGATGCATGTGCGATTGTAGTGATGAACGAATAGCCGAAAAACGAACTCATGAAAACGGTCGGACTTGGAAAACGACAGGGTTTTGCGCACAAAGCGGGCCAGCCGTTGACGCAAGGTGTTGAACCAGCGCTCGATATGGTTGGTTTCACCGCTGTCTTTGCCGACCGATTGATGGCGGTCAGTGGCAAACACGCGCTGATACGCGTCCCAGAAATCACTGAACGAATGGCAGCGGGTGTAGGCGCGTGGGATGCGTCGCCAGAGTTGCAGACAACTGGTTTCGGTGCGGTCGCCGATGAAGTAAGCCACAATCTGGCGCGTGCGGCGGCACAAGGCAACCCACACCCAGCGCTGATTGGCCTTCTTGAGCACGAACGACCACACTTCATCCAACTCCAGCACATCCTCCGCCTGAGCGTCAGCCAACGTCGTTTCCAATGGGGGCAAGTGCTCCGCCCAAACCTCAATCCAGTCAGCGACGGTCCGTCGCGAGAGACCAAACAAACGCTCGATGCCTCGCAAACTGATCCGGTCCAGCACCGCGCGTTTCACCTGAGTGCGCACGCGCTCATCATATCTTGGTTGAGCGTGCAACGTGCCATAGCTCACGCAGCTCTTGCAGTGATATTTCTGGTCGCCTTTGTAATCATGGCCGTTTCTCACCAGGTCTTCACTGCCACATTTCGGGCACCGATGCGTTACAATCGTCTGTATCATGAAAAGGTACTCCAGGCGGACTTGGCGGTTTGCCTTGGTTTACCTTTTCATGCTTTATCAGTCAAAACCTCACCACTACCCAATTTTGAGGGAAGAAAACACGGGTCAATAGATGAGTAAGAATCAGCCCTGGCAGCTATCCAGGACTGATATCATGCTTTGTTTATCACGTTCACGTTTGGCACGCTGCCGACACCTATTCGAACAATATTTCCGCCGACGTCCACCTTGTGGCAATGACTCTGGCAGCCTTATGCCACAGATCATGCATCGCCGTTCACGGCGGCGACGCCCACTTTTGGGAAATGCCCATTACGACGCTCATCAATAGGTTCAGCCTGTTTTTCCTGTGCCGGATCGTCTAATTCAGGCTCTACATACCACAAATCAGCTTGCATCTCTTGGCAGACAATAGCTCGCCAATCCGCCTGGGTCATACTGGCAAGTGCATCTTTGCGACGCACATTCGCTTTGCGTAATGCATCGCGGAGTGCATTGGCATAGAACTGCGACCATTGTGGATGTTGATCAGGTTCAGCGGTCGCGGTTTGCCACTCTACAAGAGCAACCTGGAACGCGCGTTCATTTGCATGGCGTTGTTCAATGGTTTCCAGTACCTGTTCCTTGATCACGTAGGCAGTCGATAACACGATCAGAGGAGGCGCCACAGCTTCGAGCCAAGCAAATGGGCTTTGGGTACGACCGGGCAGTGCCGTTTGGATATTTCCAGTTAAAGCCAAAATCGTGGAAATTGCCATCGACGCATAGAGGAGTCTGCGGGAAGACCGGGATGTGCCAAGTGTAGCCAAAGCCAGCGAAAATACAACCTGACCGACTTCGGCGGATAATACGGTCGCTATCCCAACCGCAGTCATGGCCACTGAATTGTCAACAGCCTGACCGAAAGTTTGAGAACCTATGACATAAAGACGGATAGCTGAGGGGGTGAAGGCAGCCAACAACAACACAAGACATAAGCCCGAAATCAAGCGCGTGATCGCTGGCGGGTATTTTGAAATCGTAGTATAAGTGAATTGCTCGCGGGTCGGTTTGGTGCCAATTGTACGGACAACTGCATCATGCGCGGCTTTGCGTGCTGCTTGGCGTTGTTCTTGAGTCAGTGGGCGAATTGAGAGTGTCATTTGCCAGTCTCCTTATATCCATTAGGCCGACTGGCGAAGCGGTAAGCTGATTACGCGGCCATGCGTTGGGGTGAATTGGGGAGAAATAGCCTGAATCTTCCCGTAACAATCACGCAGCCAACGAGCGGTCGATGCCCGTCGCTCCCGTCTCAGACATCATAGTACTTCCACCTGGCGTCAAGCTCAATGAGTTTGGCGCTTTTCGTTTTTCTCCACCTGCGTCTGACGAAGACAACCCGATAGACGACGACACCCCACCGGGATCCAGTCCCCGATGAGGTGTCTAGCCGCAGCGCTGTGTTGCCAGCGCAAGGCTTGAGGTCGATTCTAACACGTCCTCCCTTGCGCGCTACCAAAGCTGGGGAGGACGTGTCGCTTCCGGTCAGGGGTAAGCGCCCTACCCTATCAGACGCGAAGTATTATGATGGAGAACAAACCGTGCTTGAAAATCTACGGCCCCTAACTCAGGAGCAGCGCCAGGACGCGCGACACGCAGCGCATGATGCCGTGATTCGTGCCGTTGGTGCACGCCCGTCGCGTGATCAATTCACGCATCATGCCACCAGCCAATATCCCCCGACCGTGACACGCCTGATTAGCATTCTGTGCCTGATCTTGCTGCTGGCCGCGTTCACACCTTCCGCCATCCGGCTCTACGTGATCGGCTCCCAAACCTTCGGTCAGGCTGTATCCAGCAGCGTTGCCATGACCGCCGTTGGTCTTGCCACTGTGCTGTCCGCCGAAGTCGGCCAGGTCGTGTTCTCGCTGGCTCTGGCAACACTTGGCACGTCCCGGTCTTCCCGTCGCCTCTTGTATTCGTCGATGGCGATTTCCACGATTCTTGCCCTGACGGGGAACGTTCAGACCGCGCTCCCAGGACATACCTCAAGCCCGTTCGCGTGGTTGGAGGCGATCGCCCCTCCCCTGCTCGTGCTCTCGACCGCTTACGTGATCAAAGAGCAGCTATTGGATTCCATCCAGCAGCGTCACGCCAACGAGCGCGCGTTCCAGGAAGTGCTGAATGACTGGCATCTGGCGACCTATGATCCCGAAGCGCACCCGCGTTGGTCGCAGTTCTACGCCAACGCGCTACGGGATGCACTGCGCAAAGCCAACTACCGCCGCAAGGAAACACTGCAAGATATGACCACCGCCGACTGGCGCGCCGCCGTGTATCGTGAACTGCACGCCGAAGAATGGTTCGAAGCGCCGGAAGTTGAAAGCGAGGTGCAGCCGGATTACCAGCCAGAAGAAACTGCTGAGCAGGTGATCTACCAAGCTGAATCAGTCCCTTTATCGGTGGCCGCGACCGGGAACGGCAACGGTTATCACAACAGCAACGGCAGCGCCGCAGGAGACAGTGCGTGATATGCGGAGCAGCTCTCCCGTTACCCGTTGCGCAAGTCGGCAGACGCAGGATGTATTGCAGCGATGGGTGCAGACAGAAAGCGCACCGCATCCGGCATTCCGAGGAAGTTTCCCTAATTTCGTTACGGTCGCAGTCTGAAGCAGTTTGAAAAGTGGTGTCGTGCAGATGAGTAAACCGGTCGTCATACCGAACTGGAAATACCAAAAACCGAGCAAAGGTGGGCATCGCGGGCTGAAGAAACTCTTGAAGTATGTCAGTTATCGCGAAAGCCCCGACCACAGTCCTATCGAGTTGGAAGATCGCTGGACGGACTGCGGCCTGGGCGACAAGTGGCGCGATGTGTACCAGAACTGTGCGGCGCTCGCCAACCAGTACGTGCTGGCCCATCACCTGGTCATCGCACCGGACCCGGTCCTGATGACCCTGGTGCCCGAAGACCAGAAACATGAGCTGGTCCGCGAACTAACCGAGCAGGTGGTAGATGGCTGGCACGCAGCGCGCGGCCTGCCGGTGGCTGAGTATTCCTACGTCCTGCACGACAGAGACACCAGCGACTATGGCTTACAAAATCTGCACACCCATATCTTCATCGCCGGAACGTTTGAGAACGAAGCCGGTGAACGTGAATCACGCCGCGTAGATCGCCAGCAAGTCTGCGCCGATCGCGGCGGTCCGGAGCGGGAAGACAACCTGCACCACGTCGCCCGGCGGGAGTTCGAGCAGCTGCTGGATCGCACGCTCGGCCCCGCCTGGCGCATCGAACGCGAACGTCAACTTGAGTTGGAAGCAGAGAAGGAGATGAACCTTGATCATGATCCGTCACCCACCGTCCGTAAGACACACGATCTGGAGATAGACCTATGACCACCGTTTCCGTTGTCTTACATGTCCCCGGTAACGACCGCTTGCGCGTTGGTGCGAGCGCCATCGAGGCGCTCGCGAGTGTCCCGGCCCGTTGTCTTGCTTCGCAAGATGGGCCTCGGCTGTGGCCGGGACACTCTACCCATCACGCAGTGAGGGTAGCGAGTTTAATGAACTCGCCCTTCAGTCGCCAGGGGGGCTTACCGCGACGCGCCGTAACGCGTCGCACCGGAGGCTGTGCGGCTTACGCCGCTTGCTCCGCCCGACCGTGTCGCCTCGCGGCACACGGCCAAACGTCCGTCCATGTCCATCACACAGGAGTGATTTTCCATGTCCGGCAGAACGCCACCGTCTTACGATCACCGGCTCAGCGTGAACATCACGCGCCAGATGTATGACCGGCTGGCCCAGATCGCCAGCACGCGCGACGATGCGATCTCCGAAATCGCGCGCGAAGCATTCCGAGCCTTTCTCGATGATCAGGAAGACCTGATCGCCAGCCGCAAGCATTTCACCAGGTCCTTCCAGCGCAGGCTGGATCACACCGATTGGCAACTCTCGGTGCAGTTGCAGATGCTCAGTCACTTGACCGCGCTATTCATGACGATGGTCAACCAGGAGGATATCCGGGCTGAGCGTGTCTTGCAGGTTTTCCTGGACCAAGCCCAGCAGAACGACTGGCAGGATGTCTTGCACAATGCGCACAGCAAAAAGAAAGGGGGAACAAAAACCAACCGCCAGTCAGGTTAACCGGCGGCAGGGGCGAGGATTGGTGTATCCCTCTAAGGTTGGCACCTTCAGGATACACCAACTTCGCTGCTCCGTCCACATTCTATCGAACCCGCGATCTCGCGATTCACATATAAGGAGCAAAACCCGGTGTATACCGCAAGTATCCCGATCGTTTCGGCTGCGCAGGCGAAAAACAGCCTGGCCGCCGCCCTGCAATATGCTGAAATCGGCTTCAGTGTCTTACCGCTGAAGGGCAAAATTCCGTCGCTGAACGCCTGGTCGCAGTACCAGGTCGAACCCGCGACCTTCGATGAAATCCATAGCTGGCACCGCGCCGGCTTGCTGGAAAATGTGGGCATCGTGTGCGGTGCAGTCTCGAACAACCTGGTCGTGCTGGACCTGGATGGTCCGGCAGGTTATCCCGCCTTCGCCGCCATGTTCCCGCATCTGGCTGAAACCTTCACCGTCGCGACCGGTGGGGGTGTGGGGCAGCACGTCTACCTGTTCGCAGATGAACTGCCCGACACCGTGCGCGCCATGAAAACGCCTATCGGCCACCTGGAACTGCGCGCCGGTGGGTGTCAGATCGTCGCGCCACCCAGCATACATCCCGACACCGGACAGCCGTACACGGTGCAGCAGGCGCTTGATATTCTGCGGGTACCGGACCTGGCCGACCTGGTGACCTGGATTGAGGCGTTCAAGCCTCAACAACCGGTGCAGCAATCCGAATGGCGGCCACCGGCGAATTTGCCGACCGGTGACCACAACCTCAACCCACGTGTCGTGCTGGCACTCGCACAGCACTTCCACTCCCAAGGCTTCAAACAGTATGGCGAGTGGCTGCATGGGCCGTGCATCTATCCGGAGCGCCACAAACACGGCGACCGACATCCATCCTTTGGGTATCACACGGGCAGCGGCTTCGGTCACTGTTTTGTCTGCGGCACCATGCTCGCCAAGGACATCTGCGCCCAGGTGGGTATCAATCCCGCTGATCTGGGTGGTCTGCTGGATGTGCCGGAACATGTCACTTCAACCAAAAGCATCGATCTCGCTGCCGCTCCGCCGGATGAACCCGACGAAGAATCTGATCCGCCTGACTTGAAGCTGCCCGCCTGGCTGGAACAATACCTTGATTGGGCGGGCACGACCGGCAACCAGACGCCCATGATTTTCCACCAGGCGGCAGGCCTGTGGCTGCTGTCGGTAGCCATCGGGCGGCGGTTGTACGGCGAAGCGCCTTGGGGTGTGCGGCTGTATCCCAACATGTACGCCATGCTGATCGCCAGCACAACCTTCTACCGTAAATCGACTGCTTTCAAGCTGGCCGAACAGGTAGCACGGCAGGCGATCCCGCACATGCTCATGCCCACGCCCGGCTCGCCGGAACGGTTCCAGGAAGCGCTGGCCGGTCAGCCGCCCAGCAACTTCGACAAGCTGACCAAGGCGCAGAAAGAACGCCTGACCAAGGCGCAGCCGTTTGCCGCGCAACGTGGCCTGCTCAAGGATGAGGTGGCCGGATTGTTCGGGACCATCAACAAGAAGGATTACATGACCGGCATGAAAGACCTGCTCATGGAACTCTACGATTGTCCCGACTTCTCCGACAAGGACACTCAATCCGGTCTGACCTCGGTTGAAAATGCTGCCCTCTCGATTCTGGGCGTCACCACTCCGGCAGGTTTATCCGCCGCGGTCAGTGATGCAGATTGGGATAACGGCCTGCTGATTCGTTTTGCGCTGCTCACGCCGGAACCGGACTATCGCGAACGGCCACCGGCTGAAGAGTTTCAAGAAGTGCCGCAAGCGCTGGTAGAAGGCTTACGTGCTCTGCATGAGAAGCTGCCCGGTCCGCAGGTCACCGAAACCGGCCTGAGCGCCCCACAAGCGCTGCGGCTCGATGTGCACTGTTGGCCCGCTTGTCAGGCGTATGGCGACCGGCTGCGCCGCATGTGTGATCCCCGACAAGACACTGAACTCGATGAACGGCTGAAAGGGGTGTATGGGCGCTTGCACGTTCACGCCTTCAAGCTGGCGACACTCTTCGCGGCGCTGGATTGGCTCGATACTGACGATGCAACACCGGTGGTTGAGGATGATCACTGGCGCAACGCGGAGATTATGGCTGAATCCTGGCGCAGCAGCGCTCACCGGCTGCTGGATCAGCTCGATAACACGGGCGAAGCCATCCAGGAACGCCGCCAGCAGGACAAACTGCTGCGTGCCATCCGGCAAACGAAGACGAATGGCGTCAATCTCCGTTCGCTCTATCGCAATCTGAATCTGACTGCTAAACGTGCCCGCCAACTCGCACAGGATTTGATGCGCGCCGGGCTGATTGTCGAGCGCAGGGTAGGCAATGCCGAATGGTATATCGCCACCGAATACGCCGATCTCTCGCGTTAGCTACTGACAGTACCGACTCACCGACAACTGACAGTCGGTTGTCGGTTGTCGGTTTTGTCGGTATTTTTCAATGGAAAATCAACGTTCCAACGTTGTCTTCAGTATCTCAAAGGAGAAATCACGGTGAAACACACCGATCGGGTAGCCCTGGTCGCTCGCCAGAAACGATCTCTTACCCAGAAACTCGTCCGTGAAGCGGTCGAACGTTACTTCGAGGTGTTGGCTGAGGAAATCGCGCAAGGTGAACAGGTCGAGTTGTACGGTATCGGAAAAATCCAGGTCAGCCGCGAGCAAGGACACGGAACCCTGCAAGCGATTGGACCAGGTGGCACGCGCATCCCACGAAAAGCCGGTTTTCGACTGCGAAGTCGTCTGCGGCTGTTTGAGGCATTCCGCCAACAATGCCACAAGCAGCAGCGGCTCAGCGGGTAGTCAGCGTGCATGACGCCAAGCGGTCTCGGCATTAGCTCGGCTCAATGTTAGAGCCTGCCGAGGCCGCTTATCGTGTTAAGCATTCAACGGCCAGATGACTGTTCCCAATGAGTCACCAGGTTCAATCAGCACAACAGCTTTTTGGGCCAGCGCAACAGCCGTAGCAGTCTTGCGCGTATGCAAATAGTCCCGTATCGCCTGAAAAGGATCATCGCCCACCCGAACATTAAGTGAACGGCCCAGTAGATCCACTCTGCGTCCTACGAAGTCCGGGCGGTCGGGAGATGTGCCGAATTTGGCGTCGCCAAAATCGCTCACGCCGGTTCGCCTGGGTGGGTAGGTTACAACGGGATGTGCCGCGTAGAACGTCCAGACATCGAAGTCTTTGATGCCATTTTCACCGTCGATGAAATGCAATGCCGCGCCTTGACACAAAGCAACAGCGATGATCCGCTCCCGCAGAACCGCGTACCTCGTGTGGCATGCAAAGAGGTCTTCCCGATCTAATCGGGCAATCTCAGCAAGCCTACGCAGGTCCAAGAAGGTCAAAGATTTGTATGAGCGTGAGGGTTCCAAATCAACACCACCTCTCTTCATGACGATCAGTAACATGTGTCAGAATCATAGACCATGAAAACCATGTTTGAAAATGTCGTTGCTGTGGTCGGCTCAAACGACATTTTGGTACCGCAACGCGCCCGCCACGCGGTGATTGTACAGCGCACGGGACCCGCTCCCATCAAGGCACGGCAGGGATACGCTGGAACTACTCTGCGAGCAGGACCAGCGAACCCCTGCCTCTCATGCTCGCGCCCACCGCGAACAACCATCTGATTTATCCACGCTTCCTGCTTGCCAACCATTGTGAGACATGCCGCATGGGCCTTGATGGGCCCCTCCCGGCGCTGTGGCCGCCAGGGGTGCGGCGCGTGCGGCGTAATGCACGCCAGGCCGCCTTTGATCAGGCGAGCCGCCCTGGTATTCGCTGTACCGGAGCGGCTCTTAGGCACAGGAAAGGATCGTTTCCCATGTCTCACAACCAGTCTATCACCGTTCAGCGCCTCATGCAGCAGTTCGAAGCCCGTCTCATTGAGATGGAACCGTTCCTCGTCAATTGGGGCAACAC
>ENA-OSEO01000847-OSEO01000847.1-sediment-metagenome-genome-assembly--contig:-NODE-847-length-67387-cov-5.975026_pt1 | contig 67387 bp, 57 predicted proteins | sample MGYA00237883_ERZ534232 | MGnify/ENA metagenome assembly ERZ534232
AGACCTGTTTTTCAAAGGCCGGGCTGTCCGGGGTGCCCGCCGCATCCAAATCCCGGCCGGTGACCACCGGCTCAGCCCCGTCGGAAAGGCCCAATTCGGTTGCGATGGCACCGGCCGTGGAAGGGTGATCCCCGGTAATCATGATCACCTGGATGCCGGCCGATTTGCATGTCTTTATGGCCTCGACGGCTTCGGGGCGCAGGGGGTCGATAAATCCGACAAGGCCCTGAAAAACCAGATTCGAAAGCGCAGGCGCCTCCTTATCTTTCCCGGCATCGAATTCCCCGACTTCTGCACCGGCCACGGCCAGCACACGCAGGCCCTTTTCCGCCATATCCTCGGCCTGCCGCTCAATACCTTCCCTATCAAGTTCAGCCGGGCTGCCGTCTCGCATCATCCGGTTGCAGAAGTCCAAGATCGTTTCCACGGCCCCTTTGGCCGCCACAAACCTTTTGTCTTGCCTTTCATAAAACGTCGCAGAGAACTTGTGCTCCGATTCATAGGGGATTTCCCCCGTCACATTGATTTCTTGTCTTATATTTTTCGGATTCAGATTCAGCTTGTATCCCATGGCCAGGAAAGCCACATCCATAGCATCGCCGCGGTGCTTCCAATCGTCGTTTTCTTTGAATAGCGAGCCCTCGTTGGCCAGAATCGCCATTTCGGCAAGCCGCTTCAGGTGATCATTAGCGGCTTCGGACACCTTCCCTCCGACGCCTGCCGCAGAGACATACCCCTCGCCGTTATATCCCTCTCCGGAAAGGGCGAAGGTTTGCCCGTCCGGAAAAGCGATGGTGCGGGCCGTCTGCTGGTTGACCGTCAGGGTGCCGGTCTTGTCGCTGGCGATCACCGTGCAGCTTCCCAGGCTTTCAACGGCGGTGAGTTTGCGCACAATGACGTTGCGGCCGGACATCCGTTTTGTGGCGATGGAAAGGGCCACGGTCAAGGCCACCGGCAGCCCCTCGGGAATCGCCGAAACCGCAAGGGCCACCACGAAAAAGAAGATCGCCGCAAGATCCCGGCCCTGGGACCACAAGAGGAGCGCCAGCCCGGCGCTGATTACCAGCACCAGGATGCTGATATGTTTGACGAACCGTTCCATCCGGACCACCAGAGGGGGCTTTCCACTCTCCGACTCGGTCACGGTTTGGGCAATGATGCCCACCTGTGTCTCTGTCCCTGTGCCCACGACGATCCCGACCCCTCTGCCCGAGGTGATGGTCGATCCGGCAAAGGCCATGTTTTCGCGATCGCTCACCCCGGTATCCTCGGGCAGGGATGTGGTTGCTTTTTCGGAGGCAATGGATTCGCCGGTCAAAAAGCTTTCGTCCGCCGCGAGGCTGTTCACTTCGATCAGGCGCAGGTCGGCCGGCACCTTGTTTCCCGACTCCAGCAGCACAATGTCGCCGGGCACCACTTCTTCCGACGGAATGTCCAGTTTCTTGCCGTCACGACGCACCCGCGCCTTGATTTTCAGCAGTCGCTGGAGACTGGCCGCGCTTTTTTCGGCCTGATATTCCTGGTAGGCTCCCAGGCCGCTGTTCAAGGCGATAACGATCAGAATGAACACGGCATCGGCGGTTTCACCGATGGCAAGCGATGCCACTGCGGCGGCCAGAAGAATGAAGATCAGTGGGTTGAGCAGCTGGTGCAGCAGGATGGCCCAAATCGTCGGCGGTTCTTTGATGGGCAACGTGTTAAGCCCGTAATACTTTAGACGCCGTGCGGCCTCCTGCTCGTCCAAACCTTCCGGCCGGCTCTGAAGCTCTTCGTAAACATCCTGCTCCTCCAGGGCGTGCCAATTTTCTTCGCACAACCGGCAGGCATGTTCTTTTTTTTCCATATCATCCTCCCTATCATGACCGGACAACCGCGTTTTGCGAAAAGGTTCTCATCAGGCGGGAAACTCCCGAAGCGTCTCATGAAGGCCTTTGTGCATATCGTACCAGAACTCGTATGCGGCGGTATGCCTATCCCTGGCGAAAAAGTCGATCCAGTGGTCTAATTCATGGTGGTTGACGTCATCGACCTCTTTTTTGTTTTTCAGAAATGTGAACACCATGTCCATGTTACGTTCCGACTCCCAGAACACGCAGGCGTTACGGCTGGTGATACGGCTGGCAGTCAGGTGAAGATTCCTTAGGAACTCATCCTTTTTCCCGAAGATGTTTTCCACGATATCGGGCATCAGCATTTCTGCCCATGCCCGGTGGAAACGGCAGATTCCCAGGTTGTCGAGCATCAGCTCCCTTATCATGCACCGGGCATTTTCCCTGCCCAACTCCCGGGGCGGCAGAAAATCCCGGCCGTAGTACATGTAATATTTCCCCATGATGGCCATGGGCGCATACGCACCGGGTGTCCAGTACTGATTGGGCACCATCCAGCCCTGCCGGGCAAAGGCATTGTACACAAACCGGTCAAGGACCGGTCGGCCTTTTTCACGAGCCAGACGTCGGGCAAATTTCCTGACCCCGAACTGTAACGGTATTTTACCGCCGGGTTGTGTCATCTGATCCAGCAGTGCCATGCCAAGTTCGGCATTGTGCATTGAATCGCTCACCACTTCAAAGTTGGCCATATCCCATTTGGGCATTCGATCCACCCCCAGTTCCGGGGGCGTTATCAATCCATCGTCCAGACAGTCCATGAGCCAGGAGAGGGGCCCGCCTGCGGAGATGGCATCGAAGCCCATCCGATCGGCATGGTGGTTTAGCCGTTCGGCTGCGCGCTGGTCGAAGATCCCGCACAACGGCCCCATGGTTTGGTAAGGTTCGAAGTCTTTCTTGTAACGGCCGTGCATTTTTTTGCATACCGCCGCACATGGCTCACCGCAATTACGCTGCTGCTTGGTTTGTATGGTTTCCTCATTGAACTGTTTGAGATAATGATTCAGGATAAAGCGCTCATGAAGATCCCTGCGCTCCTTCTGACTCCAGTAGATGGACCGGTAATTAAACGCGAGAATATCGCCATCCATGGCTGCGTAATTGATCCCGAAAGTACCCCCGGTATTGAATTTCGGGTCGTAACGGTACTTGGTGGTGGCTTCCATGTCTTTGGCCGCCATCCGCTGGTTGAATTTATCTTGGAACCATTGGTCTGCCACGGAACGGTCTTGAAAATCCTCGTCGATATGGGTTCCGCCGTAGATGATCCCCAAAAGGCCGTGTTCCTGAAGCAACTTGGTGCCAAATCCGCCCCTTCCAGCCCAGGTATCCACATGGGTCGGCATGCCCTTTTTCACCGGAGCGGAACCGATGGCGCCGAAATCGGAATAACGTGCGGCCGGTCCGACGGCCAGCACCCGGGGGTCCTTTTCATACCTTGGACCGAACATCCGGATGGCATGTGTCATCACGGCGTACACCCCTTTTCGGCCCTCTTCCCAGACCTGTTCGGGAGCGACATCAATCAGTTCCACCTCGATTTCTTCCCCGTGATTCCGATTCAGGTATAAGAGGGAAGGGCTCGGCGCTTTGCCGACAAGGCTGAGCATGTTGATCCCGAGGTTATCAAAAACCAGGGCCGCACCGCCCATGGAGGAGACATAAAACCCGTGCCAGCAGGGAGAGATGCCAGCGAATATCAGCCGGTTGGATCCAGGAAAAACAGAGCCGGCCAAAAGCCCGCCTCCGATGGTCAAGGCGTTGTGCTTGAAGGCCAGATGAATGCCCAAGTCCACAGGACCGAAAAAATCGCCGATACGGTAGCGTTGCATGCGGTAAAAACCGGTGGCGGTATCCAGCATCAGTACTTTGAGGTTATGTTTGTTGTCTTGCATGTGATACACATCCTTTAAAAGACGCCAATTTCGGGTTCACGGGCATCAGGGTTCCCGGGAACCCGCCTTCAACGAGATTTTTCATCAGTACGTTGCCGATGCCGCCGGTTTTTTCACTGGCGCCGACCACCGCCACCCGGCGAGGCTTGAAGATACGCTCCAGATTATATTGGCTCATGACAAAGCGCCTCCATATTGGAATTAGCCTTTATTAAACATTCTTGGATTTCTCCCAATAAACCTTCGAATCCAACCTCTTACAAAAAATGTCTGTTTACGTTTAAGGTACCGCCATCCCATAAAGCTGATGATAAATGCACCCATCGCATTTACAATCATATCCCATATGGTGTCGGTCAGGCCGGAAGGATCACCCATCATCGGTTTTTGCATGTTAAAGCCAAAGAGCTGATCCATGGAAAATTCAAAGATTTCCCAAAGTGTGCCGATGGTGACTGCAAATAAAAATGCAAACAAGGAGATGAAACCGGGTGTCATATGCAGTTCTATCCGTTTACTTTCATTTAAAAGATAGACCAGAAAAAACCCGACTATTCCCATCAACAAGCCTGCAGATGTGTGAAGGGCGATATCCCACCACCAAAACCTGTGGTAAAAACCCTGAATTTCGCCAAGATATAGTGACGCAAACACGAAGACAACGGCCGAAAGATGAAATTCGGCTGGAATTTCCATCTCCATTTTTTTGCGAAAAATAACCGGCGAAAGCAGGGTTGTGATAATGAGGGTTACCAGAAATGCCGAAAGCCAGAATTTGTCAATCAGAAGAACAATCCACTCCACCACCATCACCAAAAGCAGTACCCGCACAAGGATGCGATGGACACGATTTTCCCTGTGGATTGCAGCCTCCGCAATGGGTGGGGCTTCTTGCTGTTTGTCGAATTCTTTCATGTCCGGTTCCTTTTGTTCGGAAAAGTGGCGAAGCCCAGCCTAAAGCAGGATAGGGTTCAAGCTCGACCTTCAGCTCGAAAAATTTCATCCTGTCTTTGAGACTGATGATGCCTGCCAACCGGTTGCTCTCTGTGACCATCAGCCGGCTGGAAGCGGTACGGGTCATGAGCGCCAGGGCTTCCATGCGGTCGTGCGCACGGATCCCCAGCTTCACCACCACGCTGTCCATGGTGTACTGAAGCGTATGACCCGTGCCGTCCGCCGTATAGCACGTCCGCCATTTCGCCGTGCCCCCGAAATTCCGGGCCGTAATCAAATGCTTCTTCTCGTCGGCCTCGTGGATCACCCGGCCGTCCGGCAGGATTCGCTCTCCTGCCTCCACTCGGTTCCAGGGCACTCCCCAATGCGCCATCTGACGCACCGCCGCCGGCGCAAGCTCCACAAACAGACGAGCCACGTCCTGCTCGCAACCCCAGTCCGATCCCTTTACCGTGTCCGAAAAATGAACGTCCGGGTTGTCTCCCTCTCCCATATAACAGTTGCCCAGAGAAGCCTGCATGCCTCCCTGCGCCGCCGTGCTGTGGGAACGCCGGGGAGGAACCAGACTCAACAGGATCACCTCGTGGCCCCCAAGGGCCGCCTCGATCGCCGCCCGCTCGCCCGCCAGACCGGCTCCGATCACCAATGCATCCGTAACGTGGGTGTGAACAGCGCTCATAGGGCCACCTCCGAAGATATCAAAAACAGAAACACCAGCAGCGAGGCCAGACCCAATCCCACGATGATCAGTGTCACCACGTTCAACACCTTGTTGACTTCATGACGGTCCACCCAGCCCCACTTGATGAAGATCCGGTAAACCCCGATCCCCGTGTGCAGCTCCGCAACGGGCAGCAAAATCAGATACAGCCAGAACATGCCCGACTGGATCCGCCCCGCGCTCGCCGCCGTGGTAATGGGCCAACCATACAGCACCATCCATATATGAATGCTCGCAAGAATCAGTATGGACATCCCCGTCACCAGCTGCACCACCCACAACCACGTGTCGCGATGACCCAGGGTGCGCGCATGACGCCATACGATCCGTTGCTCGCCGAACCGCGTCGGAATCCTCCGGCCCGCCATCACCAGATGCAGCAAAATCCCCACGATCACCAGAAAAATACCCACGTACGAGATGTACGTCTCATCCAATACCAGCGGCACATAATTGAAAATCGTGCCGCCCAGCAATATCGTGGATACAAACAGCATGTGTACCCATACAAACGACGCCAAAAAAAGGCCGCTCGCCGACGCCAGCAAATCCGCGTACACCTCGGCCCGATTCGACCTTCCCAAAACGGCTTGTAACAGCACGGACTGGCTCCTTTCAGAAAAGAGGTTTATGCTAACTCACATCACGCCCAGGCGGCGTCACGGCCTTCGAACGCGCAGCCGAATCCATGGCCCCAATCATACCGGAATATTCCCATGTTTCTTGGGAGGTAAAACTTGGCGCTTGGTGCACAGCACGTCAAAGGCCTCTATGAGCCTGGGGCGCGTTTCACTGGGAACAATCACTGCATCGACATAGCCTCTGGATGCAGCGATATAGGGGTTACACAACTGCTCCCGGTACAGCGCGATCATTTCGAGCCGCCTTGCCGCCGGATCTTCCGCGCCTGTGATTTCTTTCCGAAAAATAATGTTGTACTTCCTGTGCTATGAAACCGGAGCGGCGCGGAATTCTGATCATCATAATCTTGCTGACCATGCTCCTGCGTGGCGCGGTCGGTTGGTCGGCGGAAGCTACCATCGAAGATATCATCATCACGAATGACGCCGACTATCTCCTGCTGTATTGCACCGTGCAAGGTTCCTTTTCCGAAGACTTGAATCGCGCTATCCTGAAAGGCGTCCCCACTACCTTCACCTATCGTATCGAACTCCTGCAAAAGCGGTCGTTCCTCTTCGACCGGAAAATCGCAAATTTCGTTCTGAACCGCACCGTCAAATATGACGCGTTAAAGACCGATTTCACGGTAACATATGAAAATGAAGCGGATTCAGTTTTCACCGTGGACGAGTTTTTCAAGGCAAAAGCGCTTATGACGGAGATTAACGGCCTGAAACTCATAAAGTTAAGTGAACTGGAGAAAAATCAGACGTATTACGTTCGCATCAAAGCGGAACTCAATAAAGTCAGGTTGCCCATGTATCTTCATTATGTTCTGTACTTTGTAACGCTGTGGGACTTTGAAACCGATTGGCATGAATATTTTTTCACCTATTAAACGGCATGAAATTATTTAGACGGAAAGAAACCAGGGCTCCACTGGATAAGGAAGCCAGAAAAAGGCGGCGCGAACGCATCATCATAGTTCTCGCGCTGATTTTTCTGGCCGGCTTCACCTACGTGGAGGTTGTTTTCCTGCACGCCGGATTTGAAGGCCCCACCTTTAACAGCGTGTTTTTCTTCGCGCTGGTGAATCTTAATGTGATTCTCCTCCTGCTGCTTATCTTCCTGGTGGTCCGCAACCTGGTGAAACTGTTTCTCGAACGCAAGCGCAAGGAGCCCGGAGCGCGGCTCAAAACCCGACTCGTGGCCGGATTTGTGGGCTTGGCGCTCATGCCGACGCTTTTTCTTTTCATCATTTCCATGCAGTTTATATCCACGAGTGTGGAACAGTGGTTCGACGCGAACGTGGAACAGTCCATGCGCAACTCGTTGGAACTGGGAAAGATTTTCTACAACGAAGCCAAAAGCGGACTGGCGCAAAAAGGGCAAACCCTGGCCGATGAGATTGGGGCGCGAAACCTGCTCGACCCCGAACACCGGAAAGCGCTCAATATCTTGCTTGAAGAGCGGCGGCGGCAATGGGGGCTGAGTTACCTTGCGGTCTACAGCGTGGAAGGCGCCATTCCCACCGGTCTCTATCTGGGCGACGCAAAGATCGCGTCTTCTCTCAGAGGGCTCGAAGAGGCCATAGCCTCGGTCATAGACTCAAAAAACACGCTTTCGGAAATCCGCTCCACCTCGCGCGGCGAATTGGCGCTGGCCATCGCCCCCATTAACGCTTCGGCGCCGTCGCAGCGTCAGGGCGTTGTAGCCATAAGCGCTCGGCTACCGAGAGATATCGCCGACCGGATATCCAGAATCTCCAGTGGATTCGAAGAGTACGAACAACTGCGAATGGTGCGCAGACCGCTCAAGGTGGCCCACTACATCACGCTTTCAATCATGACGCTTCTCATCATATTTCTCGCCACCTGGTTCAGCTTTTATCTGGCTCGCGGCATAACCGGCCCCATTCAGAAGCTGGTGGACGGCACCCACGCCATCGCGGCGGGCAACTACGATGTGCATATCGACGCCGAGGCCCCTGACGAAATCGGCGCGCTGGTCGCTTCCTTCAACCGGATGGCCGATGACTTGAAGCAGGGTAAAGCCGAGCTGGAAAAAACCAACAAGGAGCTTCTGCAAAGCGCCTTCGAAATCGACCGGAGGCGCCGGTATATGGAGGTGACTCTGGAAAACGTGGCCACGGGAGTCATTTCCGTGGACGCCAACGGCGTAATCACCACCATAAACCGTTCCGCGGAACATATCCTGAAAATTCGCGCGGGAAAGTACCTCCATAGGAATTTCTGGTCCGTGCTTCGATCCCCCCATGGCGAAATTGTCAGGGAATTCATCGATGAGCTCAATATGATCAAGAGCGGCTCGGTGGGAAGAACGGTCAAGATTCAGATTGGGGCCGAAACCAAGACATTATCGGTCAATTTCAACCGGCTCCATGATGAGGACGGACGCTACATAGGTATGGTCGTTGTTTTCGACGATCTGTCGCACATCGAAAAAGCGCAACGGGCGTCGGCGTGGCGGGAAGTCGCCCGCAGAATCGCGCACGAGGTCAAGAATCCTCTCACGCCCATCCAGCTTTCCGCGCAGCGGCTCAAAAAGCGCTACCGGCGGCAGATTTCAGAGGACCCTGAGGTATTCGACGAGTGTACCAACACCATCGTGACCCAGGTGGAGGAATTGAAAAAACTGGTCAACGAGTTTTCCAGTTTCGCCCGCATGCCCGCGGCCAACCCCACTCCAAACGATATAAGTGAGATCATCGAGGAAACCGTCTCGCTCTATCAGCAGGCCCACAAGGACCTTTCATTCTCCTATGTCCAGATCAACAAACCGCCTTCGCTCAATCTGGACCGGGAACAGATGAAACGGGTGTTTATTAATCTGCTCGACAACGCGGTGGGGGCCTTTGATGGCGGAAACGGGTCCATCGTGGTCAGCGCCGATTTCGATTCCATTTTAAATCTGGTCCGGATAGAGGTTGTGGACGACGGGCCCGGAATCTCACCCGAAGACAAGCCGCATCTGTTCGAACCGTACTTCTCGACCAAAAAAGGGGGAACAGGACTGGGGCTGGCCATTGTGAGCACGATTATCGCCGATCATAACGGATTCATCAGGGTGCGCGATAACGAACCCCATGGAATACGCATGATAATAGAGTTGCCCGTGAGGACGTAGCATGGATGAGACAATTTTAGTAGTTGACGATGAAAAGAGCATTCTGGCCTCTCTCGGCGGCGTGCTCGCCGACGAAGGCTACGCCGTGCTGACGGCCGAAACCGCCGAAAGCGCCATCGAAATGATTCGTGAAGACTCACCGGACGCGGTGATGTTGGATATCTGGCTGCCGGGCATGGACGGGATCGAAGCGCTGCAAAAGATAAAACGAATCAGCCCGGGCCTTCCCGTTATCATGATTTCCGGCCATGGCAACGTTGAAACCGCGGTCCAGGCCACCAAACTGGGCGCGTTCGATTTTATCGAAAAACCGCTTTCTCTGGAGAAAGTGGTGCTTACGGTGGAAAACGCGCTGCGGCTGTGGAAGCTCGAACAGGAAAACCTGCTCCTGCGGGAGCAGGTTGCGCCGAAGCGGCAGATAACCGGAGAATCCGAACCCATCGTCCAGCTCAAGCGGCAGATAGAAATAGTGGCGCCCACCAACGCCTGGGTTCTGGTCACGGGGGAAAACGGCACCGGAAAGGAACTCGTCGCCCGCTCCATCCACGCCAAAAGCAAGAGAAACGACAAACCGCTGGTGGAAGTCAATTGCGCCGCCATTCCCGAAGAGCTGATCGAATCGGAATTGTTCGGGCATGAAAAAGGGGCTTTTACGGGCGCGACGGAATCCCGGCGCGGTAAATTCGACCTGGCCAATCAGGGCACGCTCTTTTTGGACGAAATCGGCGATATGAGCATGAAAACGCAATCCAAAATCCTCCGTATCCTGCAGGAGAAAAAGTTCGAGCGTGTCGGCGGGGCCAAAACACACACGGTGGACGTACGAGTCATCGCGGCGACCAACAAGGATTTGGAAGCGGAAATCGAACAGGGCGCGTTCCGCGAAGACCTGTATTACCGGCTCAATGTCATTCCGATTCACGTGCCTACGCTCCGCGACCGTCCGGGAGATATTCCACTGCTGTGCGTTGAATTTCTCGAAGATTACGCGGCCACCACAAGCGCTCAGGCCAAATCAATCAGTCCCGAGGGAATGGATATCCTCTTGAAATACCACTGGCCCGGTAACGTGAGGGAACTCAAGAATTTCATCGAGCGCATCGTTATTCTGACCCCCGGTGAAGTCATCGGCCCGGAAGACGTCTCCCGATTCCTGACCAGAAAGCCGAACGAAGACCCCTCCCTTATCGCCATGGAGGGCGATTCACTGAAAGACGCCAAAAAAAATTTCGAACGGGAGTTTTTGCGGAGGAAATTGGCCGCGTATGAAGGTAATATCGCAAAGACCGCCCAGGCTGTGGGGGTTGAACGATCCTATCTCTACAAGAAACTCAAGTCCCTTGATCTGCTTGACGAGAAGGAATAAACCACGTCGCGGTCCCGCTTTTATCACGAGCGATACGCGCATGATTTTAATGAAAACCGGGAAAATAAAATAACCTTGTCTTTGACACATGTGTCCGCCTGTGACACAAGAACAGGTCCCTTTTTCATTTATTTTTTGATTTTATTGGTCTTTATAAGCCGTCTGAGGGCCATATTGCGCTCATATTCACCATAGGTGACAATCCACTTGACAGGGTTGCGGCTTTCTTTGTAAAGTCCACATGTAGCTAAAATGTAATTACAAGATAACTTTTCTCTGGCAGGAGGCGTTGATGGACCTTGCCGCGGTCATTACTGATATAGTCGGCCCCGAAAATGTAATTTCAGAACGAACCGAGCGCGTCTGTTACTCAAGGGATATGTCTGTCCATGAAGGCGTACCGGACCTGATTGTGTACGCGGATACGACCCAGAAAGTATCCGAGATTCTCAAAGTTGCCAACGAAGCGAAAATACCGGTCACCGCGCGAGGCTCCGGCAGCAGCGTCACCGGGGCGGTGCTTCCCGTCAACGGAGGCATTCTGCTCGATCTGAGCAAGATGAACAAAATCATCTCCATAAATCCCTCGGACTTTTACGCGACGGTCGAGCCCGGCGTTATCTGCGCTCACTTGAACGCCGCCCTGGCCAAATATAATATGTTTTTTCCGCCCGACCCCGGCAGCGCCGCCATCGCCACGCTGGGCGGCATGGTGAACACGAACGCCAGCGGCCTGAGAGCGGTCAAGTACGGCGCCACCAAGGACTATGTGAAGGCGCTGGAGGTGGTCCTCGCCGACGGAACGATCGTCCGCACCGGGACTCACGCGCCCAAGTCGGCCACCGGGTATGATCTCAACCATGTGTTTGTCAATTCCGAAGGCACGTTGGGAATCGTCACCGAAATTACCCTGGAGATCGAGCCCAAACCCGATTACGAGGCGTTCGCCATCGCCTACTTTGAGAACCTGGATGACGCGGGCGCGGCGATGACCGAGATCCTGACCAAGGGTATCCCGCTGTGCGCCGGCGAGATCATGGACAAAGAAAGTATAAACGTGGTCCGGGACGCCATGAAGCTGGATATTCCGTCCATCGAAGCCATGGTCATCATGGAGGTGGACGGCCACAAGGCCGCGGTCAAGGAACAGATGGAACAGATCCAGGATATATGTCAGGCGCATAACGGCATGGACGTGCGATGGTCAGACGACCCCACAGAAAAAGCTCAGATGTGGCGCGGACGAGCGGGTCTGGTGCCCGCGCTCTCGCGCATCAAACCGGGCTACCGTCTTGCGCCCATTTGCGAGGATTTCGGCGTCCCCATTTCCAACATTCCCAATATGGTCCGGGGCGCCCAGGAAATAGCCCGGAAGCGGAACATCATGATGGCCACCTTCGGCCACGTGGGAGACGGCAACATCCACACCACCTTTGTGGTGGACCTCATGGACGCCTCCCAATGGGATCGTCTCAAGGACGCGGCCGACGATCTGGTGGAACTGGCGTTCGCAAATAATGGAACCATCAGCGCCGAACATGGCACCGGCCTCACCAGGTCCCCTCTCATAGAGCGGGAAATGGGAGCTTCCTTTCAGATCATGAAGTCGTTGAAACAGACGTTGGATCCGAATAATATCCTGAATCCCAGCAAGATGGGCTTTGACAAGAAGGTAAATGACATTTACTTCAATTTCGCGTTCCAGCCGTTGTTGAAAGGACGAGAGGGACAACGGAGCCTGGGAGAGTCCGCCGATAACGAGCTGTTGAAGTGTGTCATGTGCGGCTTCTGCCGCCTGGGATGCCCCACGTTCAGCGTCAGTAATCGCGAATCGCGAAACGCCAAGGGGCGTAACATCCTGGCCTATCAGCTTTTTACCGGTCAAATGGAACCGAATCAGGAATTGGCGGATACGTATTTCCGGTGCACGACCTGCGGCACATGCACCAACTTCTGCCCCGCGCAGATCAATGTTCCCGAAATAGTCGCCAGCGCGCGCAGGAAGCTTTCCGAAGCCGGTTTCATGCCGGACAGCTATAAAGCCGTGGTGGAAAATATCCACCGCACGGGAAATCCGTTCGCCAGTTCAAAGGAAGAACGCGTATCGGTTTATCCGGCTGAGTTCAAAAAAGCGGCCGAGGAGGGATCGCTTCCCGACAAAGCCGACACGTTGCTGTTCATGGGCTGTGTGCCCAGTTTTGTGGATATGAAAATTGTGCCGGCCTTCATGAAAAATCTTCAAAAGGCCGGTGAATCGTTCACCGCTTTCGCCACGGAAGAAGGATGTTGCGGCTTGCCCGTGTACCTGTCCGGTTCCGCTGACTTTGCCGAGTATGCGAAGACCAACATAGAGCGGATAAAAAATACGGGCGCTCAACGCATGGTGACCCCATGCGCCGGCTGTTATCATTCCTTCTCCGATCTGTACCCCCACTACGGCGATCTGGGAGTCAAGCTGCTGCATTCCGTGGAATACCTTGAAATGCTCATCAATTTGGGCAAGATTACGTTCAATCAGAGCATCGAGAAACGGGTAACCTATCATGATCCGTGCGACCTGGGTCGAAAACTGGGCATCTTTGAAGCCCCACGAGCAATCATTAAGAAAATCCCCGGAATCGATTTTGTGGAGATGACGAGAAACAGGCTGCAGGGGCGGTGCTGCGGCGCCGGAGGCGGCGTTTCCGCCGTTGATCCGGATTTTGCGGTGGAAATGGCTAAAAAACGAGTGCAGGACGCGTTCGACGTGGAAGCGGAAATCCTGATATCGGCATGCGCTTCCTGCAAGGACAATCTACGAAAAGGCCTCAAGCAGTTCCCCAAGGACCAGCGAAAGAAACTGAAAATCATGGATATCAATGAAATCATTCTTCAGGCCGCGGGCGACTAGCGAGGAAAAAGAAAAGAGGAAGCGATGTCTGAACCTGTAAAGCGAAAAGGCTTCAAAACCAATAAAATGATGAAAGATATAATGGCCAGGCACTTCTACGACCTGGACGCGGCGGCCAAGTCCGGCAGCCCCAAGATCGCCTGGTGCACCAGCGTGGGACCCGCCGAATTGCTGCGGGGAATGGGTTTTCTGGTTTACTTTCCCGAAAACCACGGCGCCATGCTGGGGGCCACCCGCATGGCGAGCGACTACATTCCCGTCGCCAACGCGGAAGGATATTCACCCGACATCTGTTCCTATCTCACCAGCGATGTCGGCGCCTTTCTGAAAGGGGAGACGCCTCTCACCAGAGCGTACCAGATAGAATCCGTGCCTCGTCCGGATGTGCTGGTGTACAACACCAACCAGTGCCGTGACGTCAAGGATTGGTTCCAGTGGTACGGCCGCAGGTTCGACGTCCCCTGTGAGGGCGTTGTAACCCATCGGGAAGTCGGGGACGTGGAAGATCATCATGTGCAATCGGTGGCCGAGCAAATTCGGGAATTGATACCCACCCTGGAATCCGTATCCGGCGAAAAGTTCGACATGGGCCGCTTCAAGGAGGCGGTGCGGCTATCCAAGGAGTGCACCGACTTATGGAAGGCCGTGCTTCAGACCGCCTCGGCCAAACCGTCCCCCCTGACCTTCTTCGACGCCACCATCGTCATGGGCCCCGCCGTCGTGGCGCGCGGTACCCAGGAAGCGGTGGATTACTACAAGGAACTGCTTGCGGAACTCAACGAGCGAATCGAGGAGGGAATCGGCGCCGTCGAGGAAGAGCAGCACCGGGTTTACTGGGAAGGCATGCCCATCTGGGGCAAACTCAAAAACCTCTCAGAGCTTTTCCTGCGTCTGAAGACATGCGTTGTCGCCTCCACCTACTGCAACAGCTGGATTTTTGACGCCTTCGACGCCGATCATCCTTTCGAAAGCATGGCTCGGGCGTATATCGAGCTGTTCATTGTGCGGGATGAGGCGTTCAAGGAAAAATATATAAAAGAGTGTCAGGATACCTTCAAATTCGACGGAATCGTATTCCACGACGCCAAGACGTGTCCGAACAACTCCAACAACCGGTATGGAATGCCCCAGCGGCTCCAATCCAAGCTTCACATACCGACAATTACCATTAACGGCGATCTCAACGACCTGCGCATGTATTCCGAGGAGCAAACGGTTACCAATATCGAAGCGTTTATCGAGCAGCTCGACGAATCCAAATGAGAACAGATCTTTTCGGTGGAATAGATATAGGAGCGTCCAATACAAAAACCGTTTTGCTAGACGCCCAAAAAAACATCCTGGCTTTCGATGTCCGAAGATCCGGCCACGATTTCACCAGCACGTCCCACGAGGCATGGCGGAGTGTGGTTAATCAGGCCGGACTCGGCGCCGAAACCATGGCGGCTATCGTTTCCACGGGTTATGGACGGCGGAACGTGGAGTTCGCGCGGGAAAACAAAACGGAAATAAGCTGCCACGCCAAGGGCTGCTACCACTATTTCCCGCGCGCCATCACCATCGTGGACATCGGCGGCCAGGACAATAAAATCATTAAACTCGACGATCGCGGCGCCAGGCTGAGTTTTAAAATGAATCGCAAATGCGCGGCCGGGACCGGGGCCTTTCTGGAAGAGATGGCCTACCGCCTCGATCTGCCCTTGGAAGAACTCAATGATTACGCGCGTCGCGCGACCGACGAAATAACGCTGGGAAGCTATTGCACGGTCTTCTCCGCCACGGAAGTCCTGGAAAAGATCCGAGCCGGATGCCCGGTCGCCGACATCGTCAAAGGACTCTTCCGGTCGGTGGTAAAACGCGTTCTGGAAATGGACACTCTCACCGAGCATGTCGTTTTGACGGGTGGCGTCGCGGCGCACAACTCGATTCTGCAGGAAATCTTTGAGGAAGAAATAGGACATGAAGCGCTTCTCCCGCCCTATCCCCAGTTAACGGGAGCGTTGGGAGCGGCGCTGTTTGCCATGGACCTGGGATGAACATTCCGAAATCGCTTGTTCCAGACGCCTGATAGGTTCCCCGCCGGAGGCGTTCACGATATAGGCGATATGTGGGAAAAAGCTAATCACTATTTTTTCACTTAGGGAGGAATTGGTTTCATGAGTAGATGGATGCATGTGGGCGAACTATTGGACATGGCTGCCTATCTCTATCCTGACAAGCTCGGCGCCAAGGATTTATACCGGAGCCTCACCTTTAAAGAGTGGAATGAACGCTGCAATCGCCTGGCCAATGGATTGCTGGGCCTCGGGCTCAAGAAAGGCGACAAGGTCGGAATCATTGCCTACAATAGCCTGGAATGGATGGAAATATACGGAGCGCTGGCGAAAAGCGGTCTCATCGCCGTTCCTATCATGTTTCGGCTGACGCCTGGTGAATATTCCTACATCCTGAAAGATTCGGAAGCAAAAGCCTTTATTGTCGCCAAGGAATTTACGGAAGGGGCCGACACCCTGCGGGAGGACCTCACCGGAATACCCGACGCCAACTACATCTTTTTAGGCGGGGAAAAAGCCCCCGCGGGATACATCCACTATGAAGACCTCATAAACAAGGCCTCGCCGGACGCGCCCGCGGTCAAGGTCGACCACCAGGACACCTGGGTCATAATGTACACCTCGGGCACCACGGGCAGGCCCAAAGGCGTGGTTCGTTCACATGAAAGCTTCATCGCCCAGTACCTGATCAACATCGCCGAACTGCGGCTCGAACGGGACGATGTTGGCCTGTTGGTCATGCCCATGTGCCATATCAATTCCATTTTCTACTCCTTCGTGTTTACCTACACCTACGGCGCGCCTTGTATTTACAACATGGTGAGTTTCGATCCGGAACATCTACTCAAAACATTGGCCGAGGAACGAATTACCTTCACCTCGCTCGTGCCCACCCATTACATCATGATGCTTGCCCTGCCCGAAGAGGTGAAAAACAAGTACGACGTAAGTTGCGTCCGCACCCTGATGTGTTCATCGGCTCCGGTGCGCAAGGACACGAAAATAGACATCATGAACTATTTCAAGAATTCCGCTCTGTTTGAAGCCTATGGCTCCACGGAGGCGGGTCTGGTCACGTTGCTGCGCCCTGAAGACCAGATGAAGAAGCTTGGTTCCATCGGCCGCGAGATAATCGGCACGCGCAGAATCAAGTTGATGGACGAAGACGGAAACGAAGTGCCCGATGGGGAGGTGGGCGAGCTCTTCTCCCATACTCCCGAGACATTTACCGAATACTGGAAAATGCCGGAACAGACCAGGGAAAGTTTCCGGGGGGAATATTTCAGCGCCGGCGACATGGCCAAACGCGATGAAGACGGCTACTACACCCTGGTTGACCGCAAAAAGAACATGATCATTACCGGCGGCGAAAACGTTTATCCTTCCGAAGTTGAAAATATCGTCGGCTCTCACCCCAGTGTCAAAGACGTGGCCATCATAGGCGTGCCCGACCCCAAATGGGGAGAATCCATAAAAGCCATCATAATCCTGCACGACGGCTTTGACGCCGGCGAGCAGCTGAGAGCTGAAATTTTCGACTATTGCAAGGGGAAGATAGCAGGTTACAAGAAGCCCAAATCGATCGACTTCATAAGCGAGGACGAAATGCCGAGGACCGGCACAGGGAAGATCCTCCATCGCTTGCTTCGCGACAGATATGGAAAATGGAGTGAAAGTCAGTAATTCAGCCAATTCCGACGCCCAACGGCGTTGCGCTCTTTATTATGACTTACGCCAGAATATCTCAAAAGGAGGAAGTCCAGATGTTGAGTAAGGCTTATATACCTTATAAAGGTTATTTTTCCTCACCATTTTCCCGGTGGCAGGGAACCCTGGCCGCTGAAAACGCCATCGTTCTGGGCGCCGCCACCGCCCGGCGATGGATGTCCGAAAAGAAAGTCGACCCTCAACAGTTCGATTATGTGTATCTGGGGTTCACCGTGGCTCAGCGCCACGGATTCTACGGCGCCCCCTGGGCGGCCGCGATGATGGGCATGGACGGCGTTCCGGGCCTGAATATCAGCCAGGCGTGCTCCACTTCAACCACGTGCCTATGGAATTCCGCGCTGGGACTTGAGAACGATCAGTACGACGCGGTATTTAATCTCATGGCGGACCGCTGTTCCAACGGGCCCCATCTGGTGTGGCCGAACCCCAATGGCCCCGGAGGACAGGTGGAAGCCGAAAATTGGATGATGGACAACTTCGGCTTTGATCCGTGGGCGAAAAACGCCATGATCCAGACCGCTGAGAACGTGGCCAAGGAGGCCGGTATCGGGCGGGCAGAGTGCGACGCCATCACTGTGCGCCGTTATGAGCAATACCTGGACGCCCTGGCCGATGACAGGGCCTTTCAGAAACGGTACATGTTTCCCCTTGAAGTGCAGGTAAGCAGGAAAAAAACCATAACCCTGGAAGCTGACGAAGGCGTGACTCCCTGCACTCAGGAAGGTTTGGCCGGGCTGAAAACCGTGACTCCGGACGGCGTGCATTCTTTCGGTTCGCAAACACATCCCGCCGACGGCAACTGCTCCATTATCATGGCCACCCGGGATAAGGCCAGGGAATTGAGCGCGGACCCGTCCCTGGACATTCAGGTGCTGTCATACGGCTACGCCAGAGCCAAGAAGGGCTTTATGGCCGCGGCCGTGGCGCCGGCCTGCAAAAAGGCGTTGGACCGCGCCGGTGTAACAGTGAAAGATGTCAAAGCCATCAAAACCCACAATCCCTTTGCGGTAAATGACATCTTTCTGGCCCGGGAATTGGGCATTGACTGGAAAAATTTTAATAACTATGGGTCTTCATTGATTTTTGGACACCCGCAAGGCCCCACCGCCGGACGCTGCGTTATTGAGCTGATCGAAGAATTGGCGATGGCGGGCGGTGGATATGGTATGTTTGGAGGCTGCGCGGCCGGCGATACCGCGGCATCTCTCGTTTTGAAAGTTGGCTAGCCGCTATCACGACCCGGACGCCGATACGGCCGCGCGCTTGATTGCCGAGCGAGCGGCCGTATTGTAATGAATCGAAGTATGAAGGAGACAGGATATGGATTTTAATTTGAGTGAAGAACTCGTAATGTTGAAAGAAATGGCGCGTGATTTCACGGAAAACGAAATCGCGCCGAACGCGGACAAATGGGATGAGGAGCATTTTTTCCCCAGAGATGTCATCAAAAAGATGGGTGAGCTCGGTTTTTTCGGTTGCGTCATCCCCGAGGAGTATGGCGGAAACAACATGGGCTTTTTGGCTCAGTCGATTCTCACCGAAGAAATCGCGCGCGGAAGCAGTTCGCTGCGTGTGGCGTTCAACATGCAAACGCTCGGTTCCGCGCTGGAAATTCTGCGTTATGGCTCCGATGAAACCAAGCAGAAATACATCCCCGGTCTGGTTACCGGCGACACGCTCGGTTGCTTCGGCATCACCGAACCCAACGCCGGTTCGGACACCCTGGCGATGAAGACCACCGCCGAAAGCAAGGGTGATTATTACGTGCTCAATGGGTCCAAAACATGGATCAGCAACGCCCAGATCGCCGACAGCTGCATCGTCTACGCGTACACTGACAAATCAAAGAGCTCCAGGGGTCTGTCCGCGATGGTCGTCGACCTGAAAGCCGACGGCATCACCACACGGCCGCTGGACAAAATGGGAACCCGTTCCTCCCCGACCGGCGAAATTTACTTCGAAGAAGCCAAGGTTCCCAAAGCGAACCTGCTGGGGAAAGAAGGCGACGGCGTTAAGATCATGTTTTCTTCCCTCAACCAGACAAGGCTCTCCTGCGCCGCGGGCGGCGTCGGTGTCGCTCAGGCCGCGTATGAAGCGGCGGTTAAATACTGCTGCGAGCGTGAGCAGTTCGGTCAGGCTGTCGGTCAGTTTCAAATGAACCAGGATATGATCGCCCAAATGGCGGTGCAGATCGAAGCGGCCAGGCTGCTTACCTACAAAGCTTCTGTTCAGAAAGACGAGGGCAATCTCGGCAATACCTTGGAAACCTCCATGGCCAAATACTACGCGGGCGAAACCGCCGCTTTCTGCGCCCACTGCTCCATGAAAATACTGGGCGCTTACGGCTACTCACCGGAGTATCCCGTGGCCCGCTATTTCCGGGACGCCGTTCTGTACCAGATCGTGGAAGGAACAGCCAACATCCAGAAGATGATTATCGCCATGGATCAGTTGGGTTTCCGCAAAGCCAACAGATAATCGCCTTAAAGGTTATTTCCTTATAGGGAGGGTCCGACTTGCCGGCCCTCCCTTTCTTTTTTTCCCGGCAATTCCGTAACAGACTCTTTACCGTCCCGGCGCAAACTCATTCTGTAAATCCGCCACGCATTATGGCGGCTGACTCTTTTAACCGGTATCGATCCGGCGCGCCGCCGCAAATGACGCGCTGCGCGCAAGGAGTATGGTATGATTATAACCGGAGCGTGGTTTCCCGGCCAACGAAACAAATCAGGGGGGAGATGGGTCTTTCTCACTCCCGGAGAGCAATGAGGAGTGGAGAGCTTGCCGAACTACAGTATTTACAGGAACCAGGAGGATAAGCCCATTTTAAGCGGGAACGCGCCGCGATGGGCGCTCGTCTGTTTGTTTGTGCTGGCAGTGCTTTATACGCTCTACTTTGCCCGCGATCTGCTGCTGCCGATATTCGTCGCCGCGCTTTTCGCCACCTTGCTCCATCCGCTTTTGCGGCCTTTGAACCGAATCAGAATTCCTGACAGCCTTGGCGCGATCATCCTGCTGGCGGGCCTTATAGCGGTCTTGACAGGGGGAGTCTCCCAGCTTTCGGACCCGGCTATCGAATGGATCGACCGGGCGCCGTATCTCATGCGGGAAATAGAGGCCAAGGCGTATCCGATTAAACGTTCGATCAAAGAAGCCAAGGAAACTACGGAAAAAATAGAAAAAATGGCCAACCTGGGCGCTGAGGAATCCGCCAGTCAACCTAAACTTCAGGTTGAGAAAAATACACTGGCGGAGCGCATATTCTGGGGAACGCAATCCGGTTTTCTAAATATGTTGATTGTCGTCATACTGGTTTATTTTCTTCTGGCGCGCGGTCGTTTCACTCTGGAGCACGTGGCGGCCGCCCTGTCCAATCCGGAGAGGTCCAAAAGCCTGGTCGATTTGCTGTCTCAGATTCAGCATGAAATCACCCGGTATCTGGGAACAATCACGATTATAAATGGTGTCCTGGGTGTCGTAACCGCAATCACCATGATTCTGTTGGATATGCCGAATCCCCTTCTTTGGGGTGTGATGGCCGGCGTGATGAACTTTATTCCGTACGTGGGCTCCGGCATTACGGTTATTGCGCTGACTGTGGTGTCTTATCTGACCTTTCAATCCTGGCTGCGCATCCTGCTTCCGCCCCTGCTTTTTCTCTGTTTTACGGCTCTGGAAGGCCAACTTGTCACCCCCATGGTCATGGGCGCCCGGCTGAGCCTCAACCCGATTGCTGTTTTCATATCGATTCTGTTCTGGAGCTGGATGTGGGGTATTTTCGGCGTGCTCCTGGCTATTCCTATCCTTGCGGCCGTAAAAATCATATCAGGCAAATTCAAATCGCTTGCGCTGTTGCACGCGCTCCTTTGACCGTCCGGAATTATTATCTTTCGACTTGTCGAGGGGCCGATTCGGAAACGGGCGCATCCATGGCGGGGGTCGTCACTATCGGAATACGCGCGTTGTCGCCGCTCCCAAAAAATCGGCGCCTGTACGGAGATGAAACTCCGCACAGGCTGCAAAAACCGTTGGACCGCCCCTGCTGTCGCCAGATTGTTAAACTCGCGCCCTCACAACGGACCTACGGTTTGTTACCCCGCGTCCATCCTATGCATCGCCGCATGATGGCCAAATGGGCGGGAGAACATTACCAACTACGGGTATAATAAGTATTCTCGGCAGGGATATCCTTCCGGGCTAAAATCGATTGTCCCTTATTATTCTCCATAACTTATGCAAGGAAAAAATTACATTGGCGGAATTGGTCAGAACGCCTGAAAAAGGGAACACGCTGTGAAGTTCAATACTCAGGGTCTTTCTCTGCATATCGCTTATAAGCGCCAACCGTCTCTTTTCAATGTTAATTCTTTCTATTTCAGACATTATAAGGACTTTCTGTCTTTCTTGATTTCAGTGATTGTTTGTGAAAATGGGCTTGGATAGTTCTTTAATATAAGTATAACCCTGACGACTAGATAAAGCGCGATCACTACAAAAATTCCGGTCGTAATTATCAATCCGATCATGCGAGCTTCGGCGTCCAGAGCGTAAAGGACGGTTGCGATGATAAGGGCGACGGCTAACATGGCGAAAAACATGAAAGCTATCACAAACAGCAGCAACCGGACAAAATAATATTGTTGTTCTCGAACCTCCAGAGAGAATAATTCAACTCTATTTTCAAGAATTGCAAGCAATGCGCTTGCAATTCGCTTCACCGATCTGGAAAGATCCAGGAAAGGAGAGTCAATATCAGTCATCACTATTTCCGTCTGAGCAGCATTCCCATGAGTATGCCGAAAGCGAGAGAAATTCCTACCGTCTGATACGGATATTCACCAATGAGTTCTTTTCCCGTACGAACAGCCGCTTCTGCCTTGCCTTCCATCTCGTCGAATTTATCCCTGGCGTTCTCCAGGCTCTCCTGTAATCTGGCCAAAGCCGCCTGGGTCTTCTCGTTGGCGTCTCCCGCCGCGGCGTTGATGAGTTCCTTCGCGTCGGAAATCACGCTCTCCAAATCCTTCTGTAGTTTTTTCTTTGCGTTTGCCGTTGAGGCCATATTATTCTCCTTCTTTTCAGCCATCTGCTGATAATCGTCCGCTGTTCTGATCTCATCAACCATAAATATTCTCCGCCAATTTAAATTTTATTACAATTCGCTTTATTTTGCCAGTTTCAATATACAAACTCCAGGTTCGCGGTGTTTTCCGGAAGTTCAACTTTTTCGGCGGCTTCAGTTCGATTGCTCCCGTTCCCGTTAAAAGCGCCGCGCTAGGCCGTGTACGCGTTTATTATAGAATCAGGGCGCGGTAACGCTCATAAGGTCGACAATGTATTTATGGGCGGAAAGGCGTGTATAAGTTATACGATGAACATTTAAAAAAAAGAGGCGTGGCGTGCAAAAAACGACAGGGGAACCTGAAAAGGCTCCCCTGGTTGGAAAAAGTCCGGCGCGAGGTCTGGCGCCGGTCTTTGGTTTAGATCGCGGCTAGCCCTTTATAATACGGGGCGCCAGCATCTGATGATGGGGGCATATGGATCTGGGGTTCTGGTACGCGGCGCCCGCGAAGGCCTGAATGTAGCTGCGCAGGGCCGGGTAAGCCACAATTTCGTCCACATAACCCGCTTTAGCGCAATACACGGGCCGGGATTTGTCATGATACTCCTCAGCCAGCTTGTTCATTTTGTCTATGATGGGGTCGAGCGGCCTTCCCGCGTCTTTTTCTTTGACCAATCTGCGGGCAAAAGAAGCCACCGCCGCTGTTTCGCCGTGCATCACGTATATTTCGGTCGTCGGCGTGCCCAGGGTGAACGCGTTGTGATCATTGGCTGTCGGGCCACCCATGATATAATGCGCGGCGGCCGTTCCTTTTCGCATCACCACCAGCATCATGGGAATATCCGTCTGCTGGATGGAGTAGATCAGCGACTGCCCAAGCCCAAGCAGTTCGGCTTTTTCGGCGATGTCGCCCACATCGATTCCCGACGTGTCCTGAAACCAGACCATGGGCACGCGGTCCCGGCCGCAAAGGGTCACGAATTCGTTCATCTTTATCAGACCCTGCCGATACAGCTTTCCGCCGATTCCCGGATATGGAGCGTACTCCGGATATTTGGCCCCCAGAAAGCCCTGCCTGTTGGCGATGACTCCGACCAGGAAACCGTCTATTTTTACCAGTCCCGTATAGACTTCCGGACCGTAATCCGGCCTGAACTCCATGTGTTCGCTGTTGTCGCAGAGACGGGCCAGTATCTCGTCCATGCTATAAGTCCCCTTCTGGTTGAAGGCCACCAGGCTGTTAATATCGTCCTGGCTGAACTTGGGCTCCTTGGGCTCGGCGACTCTGAAAAAAGACGGATCGTACGCGGGCATCTTGTCCATGTAGCGCTTAAGCGCGTCCAGGACCTCTTCCTCGGTGTCATACACTTCCTTGAAGAATCCCGTTTCATTAAAATGAATGGGCACACTGCCGGGAGGTTGAGCCTTGAACTGGCGGGTGGCTTCGATTATCTGCTCGGCGCCATCGAGATCGAACGATCCTTTGGGGCTCATGCCGCTGACGATGCCGCCTCCACCCACCGCGATATTGGCGTCTTTGTGCGCGATGATGACGGTGGGGCTTATGCCGTGATAGCCTCCGCCCGCCGGGTTGGTGCCATACACACCCACGAGTACCGGCACGCCGCGTTGTTCAAGCGCCGCATGGCGGAAAAAAGTCACGCCGTTGCCGCGGCGGCGAGCGTACACGGCCTCCTGCTCGGTGAGTTTGACGCCGCTGCAGTTGAGAACCCAAATCAGGGGAATGTTAAGCCGTTTGGACATGTCGGTGGCGCGCAAAATATTTTCCGCCTGACCGGCGATCCACGCGCCGGCCAGCACCTTATTGTCGGACGCTATGATGACAGCCCACTTTCCATTAATCTTTCCGAGACCATTTATAACGCCGGTGGTCCCTTCTTCGTTATTCGCCGGATCGTACAGCGTATTCAAAGGACGCCAGGTTCCTTCGTCAACCAGGTATTCCAGACGCTGCCACGCGGTAAGCTGACCTCGCTGGTTAATTTTTTCGGCGGGGATACCGGCGTTTTTTACCCGGTTAATTTCCGCCTCCACCACCGCCATCACTTCTTCGATACTCTTTCTGTTTTCTTCAGCCTTCTCTATTTGCTTTTCAGTAAGGGGTTTGCCAAAATCCCGCATTTTTTCAAAATATTGTCTCATTAGTATCCTCCCTAAAGCCGATGAATATCTTCCAGAAACCCGGAACGCATGGAGTAGCCTTTTTTGGCCGAATCGTCTTTGTAAATCATACACAACGCAAACTTGCAAGAGAAAAGGACTGATGGAAATCAGCGTTCGTTAGGTGGAAGACAAAGAGGACCGGCTGAAGCGTGGGAGAGCAAAAATAAAAAAATTAAAAGGGGTTAGCCGAACGATTCCGGGAATGGCCGCCGAGTACTATCCACAAGGTTCCGCGGGCGGGGCGCCCCGCGGAGCCCGCGGTGAGAATTTACTCTTCAAGGCCGCGCCAGCAGCCTTGGGCATAATCCCTGACAAAATGTCTCACAATTTGACTGTTTTTGAATCGCAGACAAAGATCGCAACGCCTGTACGCCTCCGCGATCATGCTTTGCCGGACGATGTCGTAGGAGAAATTGGCCAGGTTTTCATATAATTCGTCGCTGAAATCGGCAGGGAACGGCTCCAAAGACATGTCGGCCTCTATGCGCAGTTCACGTATGGGCGCTCCCCCATCCGCAACGGCCGCAGTGCTCAGCACGATATCCACGCTGCCAAAAGGTGTCTGAATGCGTTGTTCCACCGAATCGTCAGCCTTTAAAACGCTTGAGACTATTAAGTACGGAACACAGAGCCGGGCGCTTTTCATGTGCCATTTCCTCCGGAACTGAAGAAGTCGACGCGCCGCTAGTCGTTAGAATCTCACACCATGCGTCTTAACGTAATAACACGCGGAGGCGCCATCATCAGTGAAGCCTGCACTCGGTACTGTGCAACTTATGTTCCTAACAGCATGGAAACACGGCGTGGGTATCGAAAGGACCTTATCCAGGCCTTCAGCCTGTTGCGGCAATCGGGAATTCCGCGTATCCACGCGGTCTTACGAGGAGGGACAAAGAAGGGCGCCTAAAAAGAGCCGCTAACGCCATCAATGGACCTTTTTTCCGCGGTCGAGGGAGGTGGAAAGCCGCGCCTAAAAAAGCCCCGAGACTGAACTAGGTGTTTCAAATCTGCACTCAAGGCGCCATTACAACCCGATTGCGGCCTTGCTCCTTGGCTTTGTAAAGCGCCGCGTCGGCGCGCTCGATGATGTCATCGGGCGCGTCCCCATTACGGAAGTCAGTTACGCCCAAACTTATGGTAACGGGAATGCGTTCTTCCTTATACACAAACTCGAGATTTTCAACCATCAACCGGAGCTGTTCAGCTACATTTTTAGCTTCATTCAGTGACAAATTGGTCAGTATGATTGAGAACTCTTCTCCCCCGTATCTGAAGGTGAGATCGTGTTTACGCAATCTTGATTTCAGACACTTCCCGATGGCGGCCAAAACCTTATCGCCATTGAGATGACCGTATCTGTCGTTGATATTTTTAAAATGATCGAGGTCCAGCATGATGAAACAGCGCATGTCGTGCGAAGATTTAAATTCTTTAAGATACTCCTTGAGCCTGCTCATAAGGGCGCGTCTGTTCAAGATGCCCGTCAAAGCGTCTTCCTCAGCCTTGCGCTGTATACACACCAACTCCTCATTGTTCTTTTCAAGCCGGATGCGGAGGTTGGAAATTCGAGCTTCGAAGTCCTTGGTCCTGTTTTCCTCAAGTTTACGACGCTCCACTATCGTCTTTCGGATAACCCCCAGCTTGTTGATTACCAGTTCCCGAAGCCGCTCCACGTTGGTTTCATACGTCAAGGTATCTTCAATCTGGGAAACCTGTTCTTTCAAATCCTCGGTAAAGGTCAATGCGCCCGTTTGACAAGCGCCCTGATCCTGCAACAAACTCGAAAGGAACTCCTTTTCCGTTTCCACCAGTTCACGCGCCACCTCAAAAAGGAGCCCGTTCAATATTTCCCGGTCCCTCGCCATTTCCTTCCTGTAGTCCGCGAGAAGCGCAAAAACTTCCTGTTCCGTTTCATACAACTCGTTCAGGCTCAGGTTTTGACCGAGCTTCCTGACCGCCCCGGTTACACGCGCCGAAAATTCGGAGTTCTCCGGAAGATGGAGCTGTCCGGCCAGTCGTTCCAGGACCGCCCGGAACCTGCTTCTGAACTCCTCGACGATTTCAGGTTTGGCTTCAAAATGAAATTTTTCGCCCGCTACCTCCACATAATCCAAGGTTTTTGCGGACTGCATTTCCGACTTGTGCGCGCAGTCCGGGTTGGAACTTCGGAAGTCGGTATTTCGAATCAACTCCAGCAATCTATCCAATCGTTCGAAATCAAGATTATCTTTTTTTGCCACGAGCTTGATTTCGTCGAGGTGTTTATTGATCTCGGCGGATCCCTCGCGTTTGGCGATAACCGCAAGGGTCACAAGGGCGCGCTTGAGGGCCTTGTTTTGTGTTTGGCTAAGCCGAAAACCCGCATTGCCGGAATCGATTGCATAGCCGCTTCCCTTATCCTGGCCACGCGTATCGATTCCATCCGCTGGTCCTCCCTGGCCGTTTAAGCCTTCCAGGACCCTTTTGATCTCTCTCCTGCCAACCAGCGCCTTACTCAGTGATTCCTGAGTCAGTTGTTTCTTCTGCTTGCTGAGATTGGCAAGCTCGGCAATGACTTCGTTGGCCACCAGGGCGACTTTTTCCCTGTATTGCATGGTATTTTCCCGAATCCTTCACCTTTTTACATTTCCGCGCGTTACTTCCCCCCTAGCGCGCGGCGCCCACAAGAAGATAAAATTCACGCTCGTCCTCATACGTTTTCATTTCGAAATTGTGAGCCTTAAACATAGTCAGCGCCTCTTCCCTAGAGGGAAGTGAATCCAGAGGAAAAGGCGCGCAATGTTTCAATTCTTCGATGAAGCGCCGTCCAAGAGGATGCGCAATAACGAGCCGTCCCCCGTCGACGAACATCCGCCTGAGGTTTTTCAAAGCTTTATCTTTGTCCATTATGTTAGAGAAACAGCCGTTAATATAGGCGACGTCTATTGAGCCATCGGGCAGGTCCAGCAGGGCGATATCACCCTGGAGAGTAATAACATCCGGATATTTTGCGTTTACCCGTTCAAGCATATTTTCAGCCAGGTCATTAGCGTATATTTTCGATGGTTTATACGGCAAAATATAATCGATAAGCGCCCCAACGCCTGTCCCCACGTCCAATACCCGGTCGACCTTACCAATCTCTCCAGCCTCTACAATGCGCCTTAATTTCTCCGGCACACCTTCGGGTAACGGTGGTTCAAACAGATCTACATTGCGGTTAAAATATCGCCGCTGTAGCTCATTTATTTGTTGAATATCCAATTGCTTGCGTTGTTTGGCCATAATCTTACTCTCTTTTATATCGTCCCGCCTGGGAGCTTACTTTAGACAAAATTTGTCATGGGGGACCCGACATTTAATAGCCGCTCAGTCCGCGGCCGGGGCGCCCAAACATGCGTGGGCCTTTTTTTCAGCGCAAACGAAGATTCGCCAGAACAGGAAAATGGTCCGAGGGGAAGACATTATCATATGAGGTCCGCAGTATTTTCACGGCCTTGACCTCCACTTCAGGGCTGACCAGCACCCAATCCAATCGGCCACGCTGACCCACGCCGGAAAAGCCGTGCCAGGTGCTCGCTTCATCATCCCGGCGGTGAAGCCTTCGCCAAGCGTCGTCATACCGCTCGGTAAGTATCTGATAAGGCGGAGAATCGGGAGTATCGTTGAAGTCTCCCACGATAATTACCGGCAGATTGTCGCCATTGATGTCCGACAGCAGTTCCAGTAAGGTCCTGGCTTGCCCCGCCCGAGCTTCGGGGCTGATATGATCCAGATGGGTATCCGCAAAAATGAACGTACAACCCGCGCCTTTGTGGCGCAGCCTGGCCCATGTGGCCAGCCGCGGGAAAGCGCTCCCCCAGCTTTTGCTCGCGTGGTTTTCCGGCGTCTCGGATAGCCATTGATCGCCGCTGTCGCATAGTTCAAAGGCTTCAAACCGATAAAATATGGTCGGGTAAAAACGATTCGGGTCCCAATACCGGCGCCGGTCCGCGAGCGCAAATCCTGTCAGCCGTTCATGAAGGCTGAGTATTTGCGGTCTCCTGCCTTCCTGGGTACCAAAAAGATGGGGGGTGTTTTCTTGAATGAGTCGCGCCGCATACGCTTTGCGGTTCGGCCAGTTGTTTTCTCCATCGTCTTCATGCTCTCTTCGGAGATTTATGGTAAGCGCGCTCAGATCAAGCATGTTCCATCGCGTTTCCTTTCGAATTATAAGCGATAATCATGCCGCTTTACGTCTCTTGAATCAACCATCATTTTGTTTCGGAGCGCTATCGGAGTAAAAAAACCGGCGTTCTTTCGATTTTTCTTCCCCTCACGCTCGCGCTACGCCTTTTGCGCCCGGATCGAAAGGCGTACGCGCCGCGTTTTTAAACATTTTGTTTGGAGCTTAGACCAGAAAAAACGGCCGTTTCATCTGGAAACGGCCGTTTTGCAAGGAATATATACATACATGATGACGAGGAACGTCCGCTGTCACCTTCTTCCTCCTCCTGAAGAGCGTCCGAAACCACGGCCGCCGCCCCCGGACATTCCGCCCCATGACCCGCCGCCGCTCGATCTGCCTCCGCCTGCGCTGAAGCTACTCGATCTGCCTCCGCCCGCGCCGTAACTACTCGATCTGTCTCCTCCGCCGGCGTTGATACGGCTGGAGTCTCTCGATTGGCCGCTGACACCGGAAGAGGTGGATCTCTGGGACTGATAGTTCCCATAGCTATACCCCGAGCCGCTCCGCTGGTTCGTTATGCCGCTTGAGCTTCTTCCACTATTGGTGGGCGAGTCGGGCGCATAGGATCGTCCCGTGTAACCGCTTGATCCGCCTCTCAGGCTCGATCCCGGACCGGAACTTGATCGGGAACCGGAATCATAGGATCGAGGCTGGACCGCCGGACTCCTCGGTTGGGAAACGCTCGGCTGGTAGACCGAGGACGACCCTCGGGAAGGAGCGGGAGGCGTGTATCGCGGCGTTGACGGGGTTGAGCGACTGTATCCGCTTGTGCTTCCCTGGGACGGCCGGGTTGTTTGCGATCCGGAATAATAGTTGTTTCCAGGAACCGTCGGCTGAGGCGTTATTCGTCGTTCGCTTGCGGAACTCCCGGGGTTATTCCGGCTTTGGTTCATCACCTGCTCGGCTCTTCCCGGCGCGTTCTGACTTCGTCCGGAGCCGCTGTTGGTCCAGGACTCGTTCCCACTTGGACGGATGGCTTGAGCGTCCCGTTGAGACGGTCTGACTGTTTGGACTGACGTCGTTCTGTTTGTCGAACTCCCGCTTCTGGTAACGGAACCGCTGGGAGTGGCGCCGCTCTGATTGGACCATCGCGTGTTCGTCCCCTGTTCCGGCCTGTTCCGGACAACTTCATTTCCGGAACGATTGCCGCTTATTCCCGAGCGATAGGAAGTGTCGACGCTCGGCCTGTTATCCGCCACGGCGGCGGAACCCGACCGCACGGACGGCATGTTATTTTCACGACCGGTTCTAACCTCACCCCGGCGCTCACCGGTGGACGAAGCCATCCCTGATCTGCGGCTCCAGGTATTCGAGTCCATCGCGGCTTTGGGCGGGAGCAGGTCCGAACGACGGGTGACTCTATTCGGCATATCGCCCCGTCTCATTTTTTCTCCGTTCGGATAGGGCGTATGAGCGAACTTTCCCCTGCGCATGTCATTATCGAATTTATCATGACCATAGTGTTTGTACTTGCCATGGTAAAAATCGTCCCGGGAAGTTCCCACGAAGCCATGGCTGTACCTGTAGTTTTTGTGGTGAACCTTGCCCGTAAAATAGTTGAAATTTATACTCACCGCGCTGACGCTGTATGGTCCGAAATAACCGAATCCGTAATAGTATTCGCGCGGCGCCAGAGGCAACCAGTACACCGAGTCATATCCCTGGTACCAGGCCACCGCGCCGGGACACCAGTAAACACTCCGGCGGAGGGGTGGTACCCAGAACCAGCCTATATTCGCCCCGTAGGCCCATCTGCCATAATGGTACGGTACCCATCCCCATGGTTCATAGGAAATCCATGTGTAATTATTTCTCCAGTAAATCCACCGGCCAAGATAAAAGGGACTCCAGGAAACGCTGACCCGCGGAACCCAGCAATACCCGTACGTATCCACGTAGCTCCAATCACCGTAAGAGTTCAGGTTCGGATATACGTTGCCGACTTCAGGCGGCAGATATTCCTGCACGTACTCTGTCTGAGGCGCCACCTCGCCCTGATCGCGGCTCTGGTTCCATTGGTCAAAGTCATCTTGGCGCGGAAGCGAACTCATTTCCAGCCGGGTTCCCCCCGCCAGATTATACAATTCCCCTTGCCGGACTTCATATGCTCCCTGATCGCTGTTGACCGTAACGGAGCCAAGACGGGCAAAAACCTGGATCGTGCCGTCATTAAAGGTATCCACACGATACTGCGACTCCCCATCACTCCGGATAAGGGCACCGCGCAGATTTACCACAATCGTGGCGTTCGCAGAAGCGGTCCCACTGTTGACGTACAACCTACCTTCGGGGAGGGTAACGGAAGCCTGTCTGTAATCCTCGTTCCCTGAAACCGCGTCAATGAACAGGGACGTCAGTTCTCCGATGCGGAAGACAACACCGTTATAGGTGATTATCTCAGCGCGGGAATCGGCGTTCGCCCACACCTTGTCACCCGGGGCCACCGGGTAATTAAGCTGCGCCTCGAACCAATCATCACTGCCTTCCTGCTGAACAACGACCGATCCCTGGATATAATTAAACCGTCCCGCTTCTATCGGCTCATCCTCGCCTCTTGCCTGAATGGGAAAAGCCATCAGGCCGAGGAAAAGAAGCGGCGCAACGATCTGAAACAATCTGTTAATCATGTTCTTTTTCATGATTCCCTCCTGTTCCGACAAGACTCCCAGCGATTCGGTCGGGCCTTATCAGGAGCAGTGTTACGGATTCACAGGAACCCATGCCTTATGAGCGGGTACCCAACGGCCTCCTACCCATTGGCCGGGAACGGTTACCCATCTACCCGGAGGCGGCGCTACAGGCGCTTGCGCCACAGCCGGCACCGGAGCCACATACACCGTACGAGACTGATAGCGCCCGGCGGCGTATTCCGCTGTATCCTGAGCATTGCCGATGGCCCCTCCGGTCAGCCCGCCAAGGCCCGCGCCAATCGCGGCGCCTGCCCATGGATTGCCAAGCCCGCTTCCAACCAGCGCGCCCGTGGCCCCGCCAAGAACCGTCCCCAGGACAGCCCCATTGGTGGTATTGGGGCCTGCCGTGGCGCATCCCATAACCGCGAGACCTGTAATCAGAATTAACAGAAGCATACGTTTCATGGCCGTCCCTCCCTCTCGTGTATGTCGTCCAGAATTTTATTAAACAAGGTAATACTTTCGGCGACCACACCTTTTTCGTTATCGGTCAACTTTGGAATAATCATCCTCATCCGTTCCCGTTCTTCATCCATCGCCTTCTCTAAAATAGACCTGCCCGTCTTGGATATGGTCAACAAAATCTGCCTTCTATCCGACGGGTTAATCGATCGACGAACATAACCGTCCTTGGTTTCCAACTGGTTGATAATCTTGCTGAGATGCGAATATGTAAGACCCGTTGAATTGGCTACGTCGCGCATTCTTGGCGGCTGGTCGCCGTTTTCCAGTAAATGGTCCAACACCAGGATTTCCGTTTCCGTAAGCAGGTCCGTCGCCATGTTCTGTTTCCTTAATAATCGTAATCTCCGCGACAACGCCACAATTTCATTTATCAGCCTGTAGTCCTCACCGCGATCACTCATCAGTCGTCCCCCGCTCTTCGTTTAACAGTTCAATTATATAATAACTCAATAATTGAATTATTCAACTAATAAGTGGAGGGATTATTTTTCCGACTCTTATCAGGTATGGACGGCGGTCCGACGGTATTATTCATGGACCCGTTATTTTTTTTTAGGGAAGGGAGAGAAGCCTTTGACCGGCCGCCCTGTTCAAGGCGAGGCGTAACCGGGTTCGCCGGATTCAGGCGGTAAAGCGGAATGGGTTAGGAAACTGAAGCGGTAAGGACGATGGCGGCGGAAGACCCTCCGGGCGTTCGCCGAGTCTGTTAAAACCCGGGGTCGCCCCCGTAGGATTCAAATGACGGGAATTCCCGCGAAACACCGCAGGGAGGGTTTCGTGCGACGATCTAGATTAAAAGGTTACGCGCCACAATCATGCGCTGCACCTGATTCGAACCGTCGAATATCTGTATGGCCTTGGCGTCCCGCATCAGCCGCTCCACACGGGAGCCACGCTCGCAGCCCGCGGCGCCGTGAATCTGTATCGCGTCAATGGCGTTTTGCACGGCCACATCCGAGGCGTGGCATTTAGCCATGCTTACTCTTATTTCGATTTCTCTGTCAGGAGCCAATCCTGAATCTATGACCCGGGCCGATTCGAAAATGAGCGAACTGACGGCTTCGCTGCGGATTTTCATGTCCGCGAGCATGAATTGAATGGCCTGAAAACGTCCGATCTGCTTGCCGAACTGCACTCTTTTTTTGGCGTACGCCAGGGATTCTTCCAAGGCCGCCTCGGCGATGCCCAGGGACATGGAGGCCGCGCCCCAAAGACGCATGGGATTTGAGTGGCCGGTGAGGGCCTTCCAGCCTTCCCCAACACCGATAAGAATGTTCTCGGCGGGCACGCGGGCGTCCTGAAAAATCATCTCCTGGGTCACGGAGCCGCCCAATCCCATCTTACGCTCTTTTTTCCCGAAGGAGAGGCCCGGCGTATCCCGGTTGACGATAAACGCGGATATCCCTTTGGTCCCTTTACCCGGACCCGTGCGCACGAAAACGAGGTAGAGGTGAGAGTACTCGCCAATGGTGATGTAGCTTTTCGTCCCGTTAATCACGAAAGAATCACCGTCTTTCTCACCGCGTGTCTGCAACGATCCCGCGTCAGAGCCATAGTTGGGCTCCGTAAGGCAGAATCCGCACATCTTGTCGCCGTTTTCGAGCTGCTTGAAGAAACGTTCCTGCTGTTCCGGTGTCCCGGTCCCGGCGATCGTTCTAATAACGGCGGCGGTGGGAAACACCAGCAATGCCGATGAGGGCGACACTTTCGCGATGTTTTTGACCATGAGGCACATGGTCACCGTATCCGCTTTCATGCCGCCGTACCGGGGTGGAAGGGCTACCTTAAAAAGACCGTTGTCGCGAAACGCCTCATAGCTCACTTGAGGGAATTCTTCTTTTTCATCAATCTCCTGCGTAAAGGGCAGGATTCGCTCCCGGACCAGATTCTTGACCTTGTTTTCAAACGCTTCTTGTTCCGGAGTCAATAAGAGCATAACGCCACCCGACAAAAGAAAAGGGAGCCCGTCGGCTCCGAATCAGCCATACGCCGGGGAACACTCGGACTATTTCCCCGGCGGTTTTATTTATTACTGAAATTCCTATTTTCGTTCAACAATAATCGCGATTCCCTGTCCGCCGCCGATACACATCGTCGCCAGCCCGTACCGGGAATTCCGATCCCTCATTTCATACAGCAATTTTGTGAGAATCATGGCGCCGCTGGCGGAAACCGGATGCCCCAGCGCTATGGCGCCGCCATTGACATTAACCTTGTCGAGGTCCATGCCCAATTCCCGGACGCAGGCCAATGATTGCGAGGCGAACGCCTCATTGAGCTCGATCAGGTCTATATCGTCAATGGACATCCCGGCCTTTTCCAGAGCCAGGCGCGTACTCGGTATCGGGCCTATTCCCATATACGCCGGATCGACCCCGGCCGAAGCGTAAGAAACGATGCTGGCGAGCGGTTTGATTCCCAATTCGTCGGCTTTTTTCCTGGACATGACCACACACGCGGCGGCGCCGTCATTCATACCGCTCGAACTGCCCGCCGTTACCGTGCCGTCTTTTTTGAAAGCCGGTTTCAGTTTGGTGAGGCTTTCGATGGTCGTCCCGAAACGGGGATGCTCATCCGTATCAAAAACCTCGGGGGCGCCCTTTTTTTGCGGGATCTCCACGGGCGCAATCTGTTCCTTGAACTTGCCCGCCTTGATCGCCGCTTCGGCCAATTGCTGACTTCTCAGGCCGAACTGGTCCTGATCTTCCCGCGAGACGTTATACTTTTCGGCCACGTTCTCGGCTGTCTCTCCCATGGTATTTCCGCTCAAGGGATCGAAGAGAATCAACTGGTCCATGAGTTGGCCGTGACCAAGCCGATAGCCCCATCGAGCCTTTTTCAGCATGTAGGTCGCGTTGCTCATACTCTCCATACCGCCCGCCACAATGATGTCCGCGTCTCCCGAACGTATCACCTGGGCGGCGAGCGTTACGGACTTGATACTCCCGCCGCATGCCTTTGAGATGGTAAACTCAGGCTTTTCAATGGGAATACCGGCCTTGACCGCCACCACACGGGCCGAGTTGATGGGCAAATCTCCTGTGCGGTAACCGGAGGCGTAAATGACTTCATCCACCTGCTCCCCAGTGATACCGGCTCTGGCGACCGCCTCCTTAATGGGTATGGGTCCAAAATCGATATCGCTCAACGCGGAAAGAGTTCCTCCAAACTTGCCGATTGCCGTTCGCGCGGCGCTCGCTATTACAATTTCCTCCATCTCCGTGTCTCCTTGAGCTTATTGGTTTTGTGTCACCGAAGGACATGCCGTATGAAGCGGACCCGACATGTGACGCTTCGGGAATCCATTAAAGTTTACCGGCTTCGGTGGAGCTTGCCTGTCTGATTGAGCCGGAGGGACAGATGGTCCGAAATTTGCCTAAGTGTTGATGTTTAAAAGATATTTAGGCAGAGCCGTTTTTTTAACGAGAATAGATTACCGTGTCAACGAGTTTCTTCCGATTAAGGGACGAAAAAGCTTGATTTATCGTTCAATTTCCCCGTTCCTGAACTATTCGCAAAACAGAGGAACAAAACGCCCTTGCCGGACATCCACAATTCCCTTGTCCGTAAGGCGCAGAAAAGGCAGACCGGTAAAGGCCAGCGTCTGCACGCTCAGAAAAGGGCGGGACATCCGCAAGCCCAACCGCTGCAATCCTTGCAGCAGTCTTTTGGTCGCTTCATTGAATTCGGGAAGCGTCACTTCGGTCATCAAGCCGAAAGCCGGCAAGGGAACTTCCGCGATCACGCCTCCGTTATCCCACGCCACCCAGCCGCCTCCGATATGGATCAGGCGGTTTACCGCATCCGCCATGGCTTCGTCGTCGGCGCCGATGACAAGCATGTTCGTGGTATCCCAGATTACGTTTGTGGCGATCGCCCCGCTCTTGAGCCCTGTTCCATGCAGCAGAGCCACAGAGCCGGTGGGTTCCCTTCGCTGCCGGTTTATCATGGCCAACTTAACGATATCGCGTTCCGTGTCCTGCGTAACCATGCCGTTGTTCTGGGGATAGTCGACTACCAGCTCCTTGGTGACGGTTTCATTGAGAATGGAAACCACTCTGGCTTTCTTGCGCGAGGGGTCGGCCGGGATTGCAAAAAAGGAAGGGGACATGGGCGAGGTGGCGATGGTCTGGTATACCTCGGCCGGGAACTCAATTTGGGGTATGTCAACCTTCATCTTTCCATTCTCGGCCACGACCTTGCCGTCGGCGATCACCACGCCCGCTTTCATGGTTTCAAAGCCGTCCGCCAGGAACAGGTCCGCCTTCCTCCCTGGCGCCAGGCCTCCCAAGTCGCGCAGATTGTAATATTGAGCCGGATTCAGAGAGGCCATTTGAACCGCGGACACCGGATCGGCGCCCAGCTTGATCGCTTTGCGCACCAGCGCGTTCAGCCCTTCACCTTCGACAAGATCCTCCGGAGCGAAACCATCGCTCACGAGGATAAAATTCCGGAGGTCGCGCGCTTTTGCAAAAACCGGAGACACCGCCTCGAGGTCATGACGGACAAATCCTTCCCTGATCATCACCGCCATACCCAAACGCGCTTTTTCCAACGCCTCCTCCCAGGAAATGGATTCATGACAGGAGGTAGCCCCGCTGTAGACATAGTGGACCAATTTGTCTCCACGAGCGCCCGCCGAATGCCCCTCACAGGTCTTCCCGAGATTTCTGGACCGTTTCCAGAAATCCAGGACCCGTTTATTCGGCTTAAGAATCATAGGCCAATAGGCCTCACCAACGCCAAGAACGTCCTTTTGAACGAGAAAATCATCATAGGCCTGTTCCGGAAAATCGTGAGCGGTTTCGAATTCGGGGAAGGGCGGGATACTGGGAGGCGCAAGAAAAAACATTCTCATGGGAAGCCCGCGGCCGCTTTTCATAAACCACTCGACCATGGCGGGTCCACCGGCCCCGGCCACCATGGCCATTTCCGTAACAACCGTCGTGCAGCCGGTAGGCAAAATACGACGGGCCCATTCCTCATTGCGCAACAGGCTGTCCAGGTGATTATGCGAATCGATGAAACCGGGAATTATCAGAGCCCCCGCCGCGTCAAGTATTTCCGTGCGCCCGGTCGTGTATGGACCGGGCTCCGGCCCTACATATAGAATCGTGTCGCCGGCGATCGCCACACTATGGTTTTCGAGCAGTTCTCTGGTGAATACATTGATCACAACACCGTTTTGAACAATAAGCGAGGCTGTCGGACGCGCAGTATCTTTTTTCGTATCCATGCGTTCATCTCCACGACATATGGTAGAAGTCGTCCCCTATTCACGAGCGTTTCCCGGTCGAGCTACCGGATGGAATTAAGTGCGATGGGCTTTCAGTTTTGCAAACTCTTATCTAGGGACAACGTTGTCGTTCTGTCAACAAATTATAATACTCAAACGGCCGTTCCTCTTGTTTGTCCCTCATGCGTATGGACGCTCTTTTGTGTGCGGGGAAGGTGGGATTTCAGGATCCGTGGACTCATATCTCTATGAAAATTATAATATTTTTCAAATTCAGATCCCCGCGTCGTTGACTTTTCATAAAAACAGTCGTAAAAGCAGAGTTCCGTATGAGCTCCAATTCTGCCGTCACGCAAAACCTGGAGCCATGTTATAATCTAATCTGCAAGGAGCGTATATGGCGAGAGAAGATCTCATTCAGACCGAAGGAGTAATAAAACGATCGTTGGGCTTCGGCAATTTCGAAGTCGAAACCATCGAGGGTCATACCATACAGGCAAAGATGGCCGGGCGTATGAAAAAATATAAGATTAAAATCATGGTGGGTGACCGGGTTAAGGTTTCCATTTCACCTTACGACGTCACACACGGCATCATAACCTACCGGTTGTAATCATGCGCGCTACCCTTTTTTCCGCATCATATCTTCGGTCTTCTTATGAAAAGAGACCCGCGTCAAAATTCCATCCCTGAATTGACTCCACCGGCCTGCGACAATACCCGATTGGATTGAAAGACTTGGAGCGCGCGCCCATACACGCCGCGTCAGCGCGCTATTTGGGGAGTATGAAATAGAAGTTATTGCCCAGAGCGGTGGGTTCGTACCCTACCACCCCCCCGTGCAATTTAATGATTTCAGAGACAAAATGAAGACCATGACCGGTCCCTACTTCTCCCGGAACGTTGGCGCCGCGGAAGCCCTCTTCGAAAAGCCGTGGCCGGTCTTCCTCGGACACATGTTTGCCCGTGCTGAAAACGTTCAGTTTTAATCCGTCCTTGCCCTCGCCGAAATAATCCCTGATCGTCTCCCTGCCGCAGGCTATAAACTTATGAGGCGCGCCTTGGTCGTCGTACACCGTTCGCGTATACTTGACGGCGTTGGAAAAGAAGTTGGCGTAAACCTGCGAGATGAGCCCCACATCGGCCACAGCTTCGATTTCCTCGTCGGGAACGCCTCCAAGCTGGTCGTCCACCTCGATTCCTCTCCCTTTCAGGCGAGGGAGATACCGTTTCAACTGCGGTTCGATGACCTGCTTTCTGAAGTTGCATCGCCGTTTATCGAGCACATAGCGGCCTTCCTCAAAATGACTTCGCCTGAGCAGGGTTTCCAAAAAAAGGCTGGTGTGCTCGTAGTGCGATTGAATCTGGGCGAATTGATCTTCAAGACCTTCATTCACATAGGCCAGTTGGCGCTCAAGGTTTCTCAATTGCTCCATATCGGGCGTCTTCCCGGTTTTATCCGCGGTGAGGAGCATCTCCTTCAACATGGAATCCAGTTCGCCGATATGCCCTATCTTTCCTCCCAGACGGCGGAAAAAGAGCTTGTAGTACATGTTGGGCACGACCACGTTGTGCCCGATGTCGCTTACCAGGGACTTGATGAACCGCAAGTGCTCCAAATTCCGTTGCTCGACCATCTTATTGTGAAGCTGGAAACCAATGCGATTGGTATATTTCTCGAAGAAAAACTTCTGATGATCGGTCAACTCGGCCGCTGGATAAATTTCGAACAGCCCCATGATGTTGCCCTTGGGGACTATGGGCAGTTGCCCCACATAATCCGATTTCCCCCGGATGGGTATGAAAAAGGAATCCCCGATGATCACGGATTGTTCGAAAAATTTGGCGGGCACGGTTTGCGGTTCCGTTTCGCTCAATTTAGTGAGCAGTTCGGAACTGCACACTTTGGTCAGCAGACTCGACCGGTCTATCAGGTAAATGCTGCTTTCAAGGCCGTAAAAGGTCTTCGGCACCATTACGCAGATACGGTAAAAGTCGTCTACCCGTTCGAACTCCTGAGACAGATCGAAAAATACTTTGACGGCGCAGTCTTCCTCAGCGGAAAAATCATACAGGTCATAATCATCAATTTTCTCGCATATGCGCTTCTCAATGAACTGAATACGGTCTTCGCTCGGCTCCGGCGCTACCGCTATTTCCGCGACCATATCGGCCATGCTATCCCGGACGATATCCACCGCGGCCTCGTTTCTCGGATTTTTTATCGTTTGATCAGACATAAGGGTGTCTTACCAAGAAAAAGCGCATTAACCTTGCCTGCGCATAACCTCCCGCACGGGCGCCTCAAGAGCGTTATTCCTGTGCTTTTCCCGGAATCACGCCGTGCTGTAATGTAGCATAATCAACCGATGCGAGGAAAGGTGTTTCTTAGTAATATCCCACCATTACTTTTCTCATAATCACATGCAATACTGAAAGCGGCGCCAGTTATTTTGTGTCTCTTTGCGATTGGAGGGTCGTGTCAGACTCAAGGCGTGAAATCGGCCGCATCGGCGGTTGCGCAAAACGATCCAAGGGATCGTGTTTGCTTTTTCTCTACGTTTTATGTTTTTTTATGGGGTCGGGATTCCTGTTTAATGTGGCTTTTTTTCATGTATGAAATCATACCATTAACCATTAAATAATTGGCGGGCAGTTAACGCATTGTTATAACCTGGTAAAAGGAGTGGTGGAATGGAGGTTTTGGAAGCGATAAAGACGCGAGGCAGTATTCGAATGTTTACCACCGACCCTGTGAGGGAAGATGAGCTGCAAACATTGATGGAATCGGTCCAGCGTTGTCAGTCGTGGGCGAACTCCCAACCATGGGAAGTTGTCCTGGTTAAAGATCAGGCGACCAGGGAGAAGCTCAAGGAAACTCTGGGCAAGGCGAACCCGGCGACAAAAGGCTGGATGAGCGCGCCGGTCATCGCGGTATTTGTGGCCAGGAAAGGCGCTTCCGGCTTCTACGCGGGGCAGGCGTTAACCGCCAAAGGCGACTGGCATATGTTCGATTTGGGCATGGCCGTGGAAAACTTTTCTCTTGCCGCTCACAGTCTGGGCCTGGGCACGGTGACCGTGGGAATGTTCGATCATAACGCGGTGGAGAAGATTCTCGCCGTTCCCGATGGCTACACCGCGGTCTGCATGAATCCCCTCGGGCGACCCAGCCAGCCTTATAGATCCCCCAAACGCAAAGACATTTCTTCACTCGTTCACTATGATAAATTCTAGATAACTCCGCCGTCCGGCTCTTCCAGGGCCGGGCGGCTCTTGTGAGTCAACGTCCGGCAAACGAACCGCGGTTTCCGCCAGTCGAAAAATCGGCCAAAATCTTGCCAAAATGAACGCAAGAGTGTACCCTTTCTAACTTCGAAGTATAGACTGCCCGCGCTTTATCCACGGACGCCGTTCGTTGAAGCGAAGTTCCGGCCGGATTGAAGGAATACACGCGTTTATGAAAGAACTGAGCTTTTTCGCGCCAGGTCTGAAACACTACGATGAGGCCTCTTTCTCCGATGCGGGGACATGTGGGCTGACAGCCGTTTCCGTTACGGGCTCCGCATGCGCGCTCCAGTGCAAACACTGCGGCGCCTCCATTTTGCGGTCCATGAAAGCGGCGGCCACTCCCGAGGCCTTGCTGAATGAAGCGGAAACGGCTTTTGACAAGGGATCGCCCGGTTTGCTGATCAGCGGTGGAAGCAGACCTGACGGATCGGTGCCCCTGGAGCCCTTTCTGGAAACTATCGCCCTTATAAAAAAGCGATTTCAGGCCCCGGTCCTGCTTCACACCGGCCTCATTACCCACGAGGTCGCGCGCGGTCTTTCCGAAGCCGGGGTCGACTGTGTCATGATCGATATTATCGGCGACAGGGATACCATAAAAGAGGTGTGCCATCTCAACGCGGCGCCCGACGACTACGCCCGTTCGCTGGAGATACTGGCCTCGTGCGGCGTGCCCACGGCCCCCCACGTCATCATGGGGCTCCATTTCGGCCAGATACGAGGCGAAGAGGCCGCGCTGGACATTATTTCCCGGTACCCGGCCAGAGCGGTGGTCATGGTCGGATTCCGCCCCATTCCCGGAACGGCCATGGGCCAGGTAAAACCATTGCCGCCGGAGGATATGGGACGTCTCATCTCCCTGGCCAGGAAACGGCTGCCCTCCACGCCCCTGTTGCTGGGGTGCGAGCGTCCCCTGGGCGAGCACCGGGAACAAACGGATATTCTGGCCCTTGAAGCCGGCGTGGACGGCGTGGCGTTCCCTTCCGAGTCCGCTATCCGTTGGGCCCGCGACCATTCGGCGAATATAACCATGAGCAGAACCTGCTGCTCCCTGATTTCCATTCCTGAAAAACCATGAAAAAACCAAGTCTCGACAAACCGGTCTGGCGCCTCCTGGATACGGGACTCTGTTCCGGCGCTGAAAACATGGCCTACGACGCGGCCCTGCTTCGGGCCAGGGCGGAAGGCAAAAGCCCGAACACCGTACGATTCCTGCAATTCTCCCCTCCGGTCGCCCTGGTGGGCTATCATCAGTCCATCGCCGAGGAAATCCGTGAAGAATACTGCCGCCAGGCGGGCATAGAGATCAACCGCCGAATCACCGGCGGCGGCGCCATATATTTCGACGAAGGCCAGATAGGATGGGAGCTGATCTGCTCCTATAAGGATCTCGGCCTTGGATTGAACATGGAACGGATTACCACCGCCATTTGTGAGGCCGCGGCGCAGGCTTTGCGCGCGTACGGCGTGAAGGCCGAATTCCGCCCCCGCAACGACCTGGAAGTCGACGGTCGCAAGATATCCGGCACAGGGGGAAGTTTCGACGGAGATTGCTTCCTTTTTCAAGGGACCCTGCTGATCGACTTCAACCTGGAAAACCTTATCAAGGCCCTGCGCATACCCACGGAAAAACTGAACAGAAAAGAACTCTCCTCCGCGCGGGACAGGGTGGTCAGTTTGAGCGAACTGCTTGGCTACACGCCTCCCGCTCAGGAAATAAAGGCGGCGCTGGCCGAATCCTTTGGCGGGATTTTCGGTTTCGAGACGGAAACGGGGGGACTTACGCGCTACGAGCGCGAACTGTTCCGGGAGGAGCTTCAACACGTGACCAGCGACGCCTGGATTATCGGCGACCGTCTTCCCAAGATCCGCCAAAAGGTGTTCCGTTCCATTCACAAAGAAGATGGCGGGTTGATCAGGGTATCGGCCAAAGTGGATGTGGACCGGCTCGTCCTGCGGGACATCCTCATAACCGGCGATTTTTTCATGAGACCCCAACGAGCGCTTTTCGATTTGGAGGCGGCGCTGAAAAACAAACCATTAGACGAACTGGAGCGCACGGTCAGGGACTTTTTTTCCACAGAGAACGTCGATCTGATGGTTCTTACGCCGGATGATTTCGTCAGGGCGATCGGTATGGCTGTTGAAAAACATCAGTACACGCGGTACGGCCTTACCATTGACGAAGCGAATTCGCTTACCTGTCTGAACGGCGAAATCGAAGACACGCTCAAAAGTTGCGACCTGCTGCTTCTGCCGTACTGCTCCAAACTCCTGGAATGTCCTCTGCGCTACAAGGACGGCTGTGTGAAGTGCGGGAAATGCGATATAGGGGTCGCCTGGGAGCTGGGCGAAAAGGCTCACCTGCGGATAAAAACGATACAAAACTACGAGCATCTGGTGGAAGAGCTGAACATGGAGCGCAAAGCCGGAACCCGCGCCTATGTGGGATGCTGCTGCGAGGCGTTCATGGTCAAGCGGCAGGAGGCCTTTAAAAAGTCCGGACTTCCGGGTTTGCTGATAGATATCGACAGCACCACCTGTTATGAGCTGAAGATGGAAGAGGACGCCTATCGCGGAGAGTTCAGGCATCAGACAAATCTGAAATTGGACATACTGAAAAAGGTTTTGGACCATATCGGCCGGGTACGGGAGCCTCAAAGCCAGCGTTATGCCTCCTGACCAGCCACACATTCAGTGCGACGCGCTGGTCGTCGGAGCCGGCCCGGCGGGTTGCGTGGCCGCGCGCGAGGCGGCGCTTCAAGGCCTTTCGGTCGTCCTGATCGAGAGAAGAAAAACCCCCGGAATTCCGGTACGCTGCGCGGAGTTCGCGCCCCGCGTCGCGGGCAGATTCATAAAACTGGACAAGGACTTTGTCACTCAGTCCATTACCGGCATGGGTTCGGTCATTCCCCAATCGGAGGAACACATTACGCCGGTCAACGGCATGACGCTGCGCCGGGACCGGTTCGATCAGGCCCTGGCCCGCGAAGCCGTGCGGGCCGGCGCGCGGTTGGAGGTCGAATCCAAGCTTCTGGGAATACAGGGGCGCGCCGCCCTGGTGGCCGGCTCCGGCGGCCTTGCAAATGTCACCGCCAGGGTTATCGTGGGCGCGGACGGTCCTCTTTCGAGAGTCGGCAAATCGATCGGATCGGTCAACAGGCGCTTGCTGCCCTGCGCCCAGTACCGGATGTTCCTGCGCGAACCGTCGGACCGAACGCGCGTCTATTTCCTGCCTTTTGTCGAAGGCGGTTATGGCTGGGTATTCCCGCAGGGCGTCGAGGCCAACGTGGGCGTGGGTACCGACCCCCGGTTGGAAGCGAACCCCAGAGCCGCGTTGGACCGTTTCGTACGGTTTCTGATAGATGAGGACGTAGTGCGGCCGGAAATACTCCGCGTATCGGGCGGATACCTTCCCGCGGGAGGCTTGATCAGACCCTGGCGGGATTGGGTCATCTTGGCGGGAGACGCCGCCGGAACCTGCCATCCCATTACCGGGGCGGGGATCTACAACGCGTTGATCTCCGGCGAAATGGCCGGCAAAGCAGCAGCAGCAGCGGTCCGGTCGTCCGGAACCGAGCCGCTGCGCGCCTACGCCGCGGAACTAACCTCCTTTCTGGGCCCTTCATTGGCCTGGGCCGCGGTCAAACGCAGACGGCTCGCCGGGAGGTGGAAATCCGAACGTTTTTCTGACATGATACGTGCGAACTGGATAGCCTACGAGGAATATTATCCTCGCAAACGGAGCCGAAGATGATAACGAGCGAATGCGCCGAAACATATGAGCGCCCTTCAAGCCCCGGATATCTCCAGATGAGTCTGGCCGCCGCCATGACCCTGGGTTTGAAAAAGGGATTATTCTACCGCAACGCGCGGTTGTATTGTTTGAACCTGCTGCTTACCTACCCCGACGGCTGTCGGGCCAACTGTTCCTATTGCGGGCTGCAGAAGTCCAGGGACGGGGAGTTCAACCGCAAAAGCTTTATCCGGGTGGAATGGCCTACCTATGATCTGGATACCATTCTCACGGCAACCAACGAACGGAAAGAACGGCTTCGCCGTGTCTGTATTTCCATGGTGACCCATCCGCAGGCCGTGGAAGACACTTTTTACCTGACCGAACGTTTCCGCCGGGAGGTCGAACTGCCGATTTCCATACTCATGACCCCCACCATCATGAAAATTGACGACCTGAAAGAGCTGAAACGCCGGGGGGCCGAAATCGCCTCCGTAGCCATTGACCTGGCCACGCCCGAACTTTTTGACGAACATCGGGGTAAGGGAGTAAGCGGACCGCACGACTTTCATCAGTATCTGGATTTTCTGCGCTCGACCGTGGAAATATTCGGGGAGAACAAGGCGGGGAGTCACCTCATAGTCGGCATGGGTGAAACCGAACTGCAGATGGCGAGCATGTTCCAGACCATCCGCGATTTGGGCGCCAGAACACACCTTTTCTCTTTCTACCCCGAACAGGGCTCCCTGCTCGCGGACCGCCCCTCCGCTCCGGTCGATCAGTATCGCAGAATGCAGCTTGCCCGCTACCTCATCGACCAGAAAATCTCCCGGTACGATCGCATGACCTTTTCGGATGAAGGACGTTTATTGAGTTTCGGCGTGGACGATGAAAAGCTGAACCGTGTCATAGATTCCGGAACTCCCTTCATGACCAGCGGGTGTCCGGGCGAGGGTATGGCGGTGGCCTGCAACCGTCCGTTCGGCGACGGCAGACCAAGCGATATCAGAAGCTTCCCGTTTGAGCTGAATGAGGAGGACGTGGCCCTGGTGAGAAGCCAGATGGGCGCTATTCACTGACACGGGCATCTTCCCGCCTAGCGGCGTCGGAGAACACGCCAAGGATGAGATATGCGGGGAATAACTGTACCGCATTACGGAATCGGGTAAATTTTTGATGAGTTTGCCGATATAAGAGTCGCAAGGAGAAAAAACTTGCGGTTCGAGAGAAAAATATGTTTTAATCTCGCGTTCTGAACGAACTAATGAGGTGAGAGAAGTTGTCAAAAGACTACCGTAAGCACACGCGGAGGGATCGCGGAGCGCTCTGGGGGGCGCTTATCATTTTGCTGTCATTCCCCGCTGTGGCGGGGGCGGTTTCCAGCGGATGGTTCATCGATCCTTACCGCTATCACGTGTCGGCCCATGGCGCTATTCCGTGTCAGGATTGTCATGGCGTTCTGAGCGAACAGGAGAGGCATCCCGACCCCGCCAACATAGGCAAGGGGCTGGGGGATCTTTTTTCTTCCGCTGATTGTGAACAATGTCACGATGAAGTGTTCAACGCCTTGGACGAAGGACGGCACGGATCGAAGACCCACGTCAATCCCGAAAACTACGCGGACTGCCGGCGCTGCCACAATGTTCATTACGCGCTCGGCAAGGAGCGGCGGGCGGAACTGGATCCGAAGCGAAGTCTCCGTGCCCAGTGCGGCGCATGTCACGAACTGGAAAAGGAATTGCCTCCACCCCCTCCGGATACTGAAACCTGCTACGCCTGCCACGTGTTCAAACCCTCCGAAGGCGAAGCCCTGGACCCGCGTCTGGAGAAATTTTGTTTTTATTGCCACGGTCTGAACACCGGCAAGGAATTCAGGCAAGAAGGTGACGTGACGCCCCTCATTTCCGAGGAACAATACGCGTCCACGCCTCACCACAACCTGTCCTGCATGATCTGCCACCCCGATTCGGCTCGGTATCCCCATACCCAGCAGAAGACGGGCTCGTGCGTACAATGTCACGCGCCGCACGACGAAAAAGCCATCGGGGCGTATCACGCCGAGGTAGCCTGCCAGACCTGTCACCTCAGCGGCGCTCAACCTGTTCGGGACCCGGGCCTCTTCCGTATCGGGTGGGAACTGCCGAGAAGCGATAAACCGCTCGACGTCCACAACATGATCATCACGGATCGCGATCAGGTGTGTAGACGATGTCATGCCGCGGGCTCCAAGGTCGGGGCGACGGCCATGATCCTTCCGGCTAAAAGCGTCATCTGCATGCCGTGTCACACGGCGACTTTTTCCATTGGCGACACGACCACAATCGTTACGCTGATCATCTTCATCTTCGGGGTTGTGGCGGCGTTGAGCTTCTGGCTCACCGGTACCGTCGCGGATTCGGATGAAGGGGGTTTTGGGGCCAAACTCGGACGATCGATCAAATCGATTTTCGGCGCGATTTTCTCCGTCCGTTTGGGCGCTATCCTGGAAGCGCTGTTTCTGGATGGCCTGTTCCTGCGCCGGCTCTACCGCGAAAGTCCGATCCGTTGGCTCATTCACGCTTTGATCTACTACCCCTTTATCATCCGGTTCGTGTGGGGAATAATCGCGTTGCTCGGCTCACTATGGAGGCCGTCCAACAGGGCCATCCAAGACATGTTGAATGTCAACGACCCCCTGACGGCTTTTGTGTTCGACTTCACCGGCGTATGCGTCATATTGGGGATCGTCCTGGCCATCGTGCGCGGCGTTACGCGCAAAAGCCCTGTGCCCGAGGGAATGGGGCAGGACCGGATCGCTCAGGGACTTCTGGGAGGCGTCATTATTCTGGGCTTTATCCTGGAGGGAATGCGTATCGCCATGACCCAGGTTCCCCCTGAAATGGCCCATTACGCCTTTGTGGGCTACGCCATTTCGAACTTGTTCACGCCGGGAGCGTTGACCGGTGTGTATGGCTATATGTGGTATCTGCACGCCATCGTATGGGCGGCGTTTGTTTGTTATCTTCCTTTCAGCCGTATGTTCCACATTCTGCTTACTCCTCTTGTGCTGGCCATGAACGCCGCGACAAAGCATGGACACGAATAGAGCGCGCCGTCTTTCGCGCCGGGAGGAAAGAAAGGAACGTAATGGGCGCATATACGTTCGAGTATGGAAATAACGAATTCGAACTGACGATCGATCGAGGTCGTATCCTTGGAGAAGTGCGGGCCACCGAGACACCCAAACTCCGAGATGTACGGAAAACGGTTTCCGACGCCATAGCCGACCCCATCGGAACGCCGCCCTTGAAATCGTTGGTGACCCCGGGAGAGAAAATTACCGTTATCGTGGGCGATATCACGCGTCTCTGGGTGGGAACCGATCAGTTCATGCCCGTTATCCTGGAAACGCTCAATGAAGCCGGGATACGGGATGAGGACATTACCATCCTCATCGGAAACGGCGATCATCGCAAGCACACCGAGCAGGAAAAAGAGCTGATCGTGGGGGCGGACGTTTACCGGCGTGTCAGCGTGAAAAATCATTACGCCCGGAAGCGGGATGAGTTGGCCGAGTTGGGCGTCACTTCACGCGGTACCCCCATTTCCGTTAACCGGCGGGTCATGGAAGCGGACAAGGTCATCATCACCGGCGGAATCGTGTACCACTTTCTGAACGGCTTCGGAGGCGGCGCCAAGGGGTTATCCATTGGCGTGGGCGGATATGACACCATTCAGCGCAATCATCGGCTGGCGCTCGCCGATAACCCGCTTGACGGTCTCAACCCCAAAGTGGCGTCAGGCGTCACCGTAGGCAACCCGCTCTATGAAGATTTGCTCGAAGTCATGCGCGCGGCCAAGGCGAATTTTGCGCTCAATACGGTGATCAATCATCGCAAGGAGATTGTGGCGGTGGTGGCCGGCGAACCCGTTCAGGTTCATGACAAGGGGTGCGAGATCGCCAAATCGGTTTTCGGAACTCCCCTTCCCCGCAAGGCGGACATGGCGGTGGTGAGCGCCATGGGCTATCCCGAAGACATAGACCTTTATCAGACCTATAAAACGCTGGATAACACCACCAGGGCGGTCGAGCCGGGCGGAGTCATCGTCCTGTTCAGTGAGTGCCGCGAAGGAATGGGCAACGCCGATTTCGAACACGTCATCGTCAACTTTCAGGATAACGCGTCCAGGGCCAATTTTATTAAAGATAACTGCACCATTGGCGGTCTGATGGGGTTCGGTGAAGTGTTGTGGGCCGAGCGGTATAAAATAGTATTGTACAGTTCCATGCCGGACAGCGCTTTCGCCACATCGGGTTTTATAACCGCCAGGGCGCCTGAGGAGGCCTTAAGAAAAGGGTATGAACTGGCCTGCGACAACCCCACCATTTGGGTCATGCCGCACGGGTCGGTTACATTCCCACTGGTAGGAGGCGACCAAGTTTAAACATATATTGCGGCGATCTGTCACCATACAATGCGCCACATCGCTTGACGCGCGCTGATTCATGCGCGCGAGCATACGCGAATTTGCGGGGCGTTGTTTGATTTGTTGACAGAATCGCTTTGGTATGTTCATATTCTGGGCCATCCGGGCAGGGGGAATTCTGCGCCGGTTCGCTTTATAGTTTACAAGATTTCGGAAGACACCGCGCTGAGCGCTGAAATAACAGAAGGAGGGGTTTCACATGGAAATTGATGGCTTCAACATGCCGGACGATCTTTACTACGAACAAAATCACTTTTGGGTCAAGATGGAAGGTGATGTGGCGATTATGGGCATGGACGATTTCGCGCAGAAACTCGCTGGCGAGGTCGTATACGTGGGGTTACCGCCCGAGGGAAAAAAGCTGAAACAGGGCAAGAACTTCGCCAAAGTCGAGTCAGGGAAATGGCTGGGCAAAGTCTACGCGCCTCTTTCCGGCGAACTTGTCGCCGTCAATGAAGAACTGGAACTTAAAGCCAAACTCATTAACGAGGATTGTTATGGGACGGGCTGGATGTACAAGATCAAACCTTCCGATCCCGCTGAAATGGACAACCTGATCCACGGTTCCGAGGCGTTAAAAAAATGGATCGCCGAGGAAAAGGAAAAATACGCGGATCAAATGTAACCGTATTTTTATATTAACTTTACGGCCGGTTTGCCGACCCTTACTGTGTGAAGCAATCCGGCCGTTATGCGAGTGTCAGTAGAGAACAATACAATGGCAGAAGCAAAAGGTAGCTTTAGCGCGCGCCAGCTCATGTCCATGGACGCCTGCACGCGTTGTCTGAAATGCGCGGACGTGTGTCCGGCGTTCGCCGCGTCGGAGGACTCCGGGCTGGCTGCCGCCAAAAAGCTGGACACGCTGCGAAAACTCCTGAAAAACCAACGGGGACTGTTATCCAAACTCTTTCCTAAAAAGCCCATCACGGAAGAGGAGTGGAGCGAATTCAGCAAACAGGTGTTCCAATGCACGCTCTGCGCGCATTGCCAGGAGGTGTGTCCGGCGGGCATTCAACTCAAGGAAATCTGGCTGGCCCTCAGATCGGATCTGGTGTGCCGGGAGTATTATCCGGAGAAAATCGACACGGTTCTGGAAAACTTGGAAAACTCCTATAACGTCTTTGATGAAGACAATGAAGACCGCGCCATGTGGGCGGAGGATATTCGGGGAGTTCCGGACCATATGTATCAGCATGACAAGGCTGATGTCGTTTATTTCACCGGCTGCGTCGCTTCCTACTTCCCCATGGCGCAGAAGATTCCCATGGCCTTCGCTCAGATTCTCGACGCGGCGGGAACGGATTTCACCCTGCTGGGAGAAGATGAGTGGTGTTGCGGGTTCCCGCTGCAAGGCGCGGGAATGCTCGAAAAAGCCCAATTTTTGATGGAACACAACAAAGAGGCCGTACGCGCCAAAGGCACCTCCGAAGTTGTATTCGCCTGCCCTTCCTGTTATCAAATCTGGAGAGAGCTGTATCACAGCGAGTTCAAGCTCTCCCACGCCTCTGATTTTCTTCTGCGGCTCCTGAAGGATGGAAAAGTTCCACTCACCGAACTGGATTTGACCGTGACCTATCACGATCCGTGCGATTTGGGACGTGGTGGGCGCACTTTTGAACAACCCCGTGAAGTCATCAAGCTGATTCCCGGAGTAAAGTTCGTGGAGTTGCCGCACAACCGGGAAAACTGCATATGTTGCGGAGGCGGCGGTAACCTGGAAATGGTGTCGCCTGATTTGTCCAGTGGCATCGCCGGGAAAAAGATGGAAGACATTCAGGCCACCGGCGCCAAGACCGTCGTCACCTCCTGCCAGCAGTGCGTGCGCACCATGACGACCTATGCGCGGCGAAACGAAGTGGATATCCAGGTTATGGATGTAATACAGCTCGTTTTCATGGCTTTGGATAAATCGAAAATAAAAAAGAAAAAGTGACAGTGGAGCTACCCTTCCTGTCACCGAACTCAAGTTGAGGGGGAACACATGATAGAAATCCGTTTTCATGGCCGTGGCGGGCAAGGCGCTGTCACATCAGCCGAGTTACTTGCTATCGCCGCCATCAACAAGGGCCTGTACGCGCAGGCTTTCCCGAGCTTCGGCCCGGAAAGGCGCGGCGCCCCGGTTGTAGCGTTCTGCAGGATCAGCGATGAACCCATTCGCGTCCGGGCAAATATCATCACACCTGACTATGTGTTGGTTCTGGACCCTTCCATTCTGCGTATCGTAAACGTTACGGAAGGTTTGAAGGATGACGGCACGCTCGTCGCCAACACACGCTATTCGTGTGAGGAAATCCGAAAAGAACTGAGTGTCAAGCATCGGCTGGCCACGGTCAACGCGACCAAAATCGCCATGGAGACCATCAAACTGCCGATCACCAACACCACCATGCTCGGAGCGCTGGTACGCGCTTCCGGCGCGGTCGACAGGAACGACCTGAACGCCCCCTTCGAGGGGAGGTTTGGACGTCTGGCGGCCAAGAATATCTCCGCCTACGACCGCGCTTACGACGACACACAGGTTCTGGAAAAGTAATCCGGCCGCTACGCACATCAATCACGAAAAGGAGCAATTATGGCTAAAGCCGCTGATGAACTCACATGGCAAGACCTCGAAGTAGGCTGCGCCGTTTCCGAACCGGGTAACGCCCGGTCCTATCGCACCGGCGACTGGAAGACCTTCCGGCCGGTATTGGACAAAGAAAAATGCATCCAATGCGGTATCTGTCACCTCTATTGTCCCGAACGGGCCTATCCCGAACCGAATGAAGACGGACACTTCATCGCAGACCTGTATTTTTGCAAGGGCTGTGGCATATGCGCCTATGAATGCCCAACTCAGGCCATCAGCATGGTGGAGGAGGAGGAGTAATGGAAGAACGAAAAGGAATGGAAGTCTCCATTGCGGTGGCCGAGGCGGTAAAGTTATCGGATGTGGACGTGGTTTGCGCGTATCCGATTACCCCTCAGACCCACATTGTGGAGCATCTGTCTGAATTTGTCGCGGACGGCGACCTGGACGCCGAATTTATCCCCGTGGAAAGCGAGCACTCGGCCATGGCCGTGAGTGTAGGCTCCTCCGCAGTGGGCGCGCGCACCTTTACCTGCACCGCTTCCCAGGGCCTGGCGCTGATGAGTGAAATCGTGTACCTTACCGCTTCGCTGCGCCTGCCCATCGTTATGACCCTCATGAACCGGTCGCTTTCCGGCCCGCTTTCCATCTGGAACGACCATTCGGACGTCATGAGCGTCCGTGACTGCGGCTGGATACAGCTCTTCTGCGAAAACGGCCAGGAAATGTTCGATTTCAATATCATGGCCTATCGCATAGGCGAAGATAAGGACGTCCAGCTTCCGGTAATGGTCAACGGCGACGGATTTATTCTCAGCCACATGATCGAGCCCATTAAAATTATGGACGCGGAAACGGTCAAGAAATATCTCCCGACGTACGTCCCGCAGCAGCGGCTGCACCCGGACAAGCCTATCACCATGGGCTGCTTCGCCATGCCCAACCTGTTCTCCGAATCCAAAAAATCCCAGGAAGCGGCGCTTATTAACTCCCTGCCCACGATCAAAAAAGCGTTCGACGAATGGGGCAAACTGACCGGACGTCAATACAAAACCGTTGAATCATACAAATCCGACGGCGCGAAAACGCTGTTCGTGACCATGGGAAGCTTTGGCGAAACCGCCTCGGTCGCGGTAGACGAGCTCCAGGCGGCCGGAGAGAGCGTGGGCGTGCTCAAACTACGTCTGTGGCGGCCCTTCCCCTTCGACGATTTCCGCAAGGCGGTCGAGGGAGTCGAGAAACTGATCGTGGTGGACCGCGCGGTGTCCTTTGGCGCCGGCGGGCCGGTGGCCTCTCAACTGCGTTCCGCGTTGTACGACGAGCCCAACAAACCCCAGATGACCAACATGATCGCAGGTCTCGGCGGACGTGACGTCGGCCCGCACGATTTCGTGTCCATGTACAACATGTCGCAGGATATGTTCAAAAAGGGCGCTAAAGAAGAAAACTTCCACTTTTATGGAGTGAGGGAATAATGGCAGAGCAAACAGCAAAGAAAGCAAAACCCACCGTGGTAAAAAGGCCGCCGGATATGTTCGCGGTCAAGAAATTGCCCTACGAGGAATATTTCGTTTCGGGGCACCGGGCTTGCCAGGGATGCGCTGAAGCGCTGGCGGTGCGGCACGTGCAAAAAGCTCTGGGAAAAGACACTATTGTCTCTTGCGCGACCGGCTGCATGGAAATCGTATCATCCCCGCTCCCGACAACCTCCTGGGAAGTGCCCTGGATTCACGTGGCCTTTGAGACAGCCGCTTCGGTCGCTTCGGGCATCGAATCCGGCCTCAAGGCGCTCATGCGCAAGGGCCGTATTCCCCAGAAAAAAATCAATGTTCTCGGAATGGGCGGTGACGGCGCGACCACGGATATCGGCTTCCAGCCGCTTTCAGGCGCGCTCGAACGCGGCCATGACTTCGTGTATGTCTGCTATGACAACGAAGCGTACATGAACACGGGCATCCAGCGTTCATCGTCCACGCCGTTCGGGGCTTCCACGACCACATCCCCTGCCGGCAAGCAGTCCATCGGTCAGCACACGTGGAAGAAGAATATGGCCAAGATCGCCGAAGCTCACGGAATTCCCTATGTAGCGACGGCGTGCTCCAGCTTTGTTTCGGACCTCATCCAGAAAGTCAAGAAGGCCGCCGAAATTCCCGGCCCGGCTTACGTGCATGTCCTGTCCGTATGCCCCACCGGATGGCGTCTCAAACCGGAGTTGTCCATTGAAGCGGGACGTTTGGCCGTGGAAACCGGCGCTTTTCCGCTGTTCGAAATCGAGAACGGCGAACTGACGCTGACCTACGGGTTTGACGAACTGAAACCGCTGAGCGAATACCTCAAAATCCAGGGACGGTTCAGACATCTCACGGAAAACGACATCGCTCGCATTCAGGAACGGATAACCAAGGAATACGAGGAATTAAAAAGCCGGGCGGTCAAGATCCAGAAGAAAAAAATCTAACCGGAACCGAGTTCCTTTACATTTACTATGCGTTTCCGGGAGGAACCTGTCTCACCAAAGCGGGTTCCTCCCGGATCACTTCCGATTGCCCTTGATTACGTTCGTCCACAAACAGCCCGCGCTGGCTCTTTCAGCCGCTTTCATCGGCCAGGTTTTCGATCAAACGGGCGAGAAACGCGGGCAGCCCGTCCCGATTTTCCCTGTTCACTTCCAAAAGAGTGACATCACTCCGGTTTCTGACCTCATCGATGAACGGTTCCCCGCCCAAGGCCACCGTCCCCAAAACGACGTTGGGCCCGTCCAATACCGCGCGGACCGCGCGCTTGAAACGTTCCGAGAAACATTCCATCTTACCGATTTCGTCTATGATGATGAGTTCCTTTTGCGAAGACGGTTGAAGACTGGGAAGCGCAAGGCGCTCGAACGCCTCGACATCCACGCCGTATTTGCCCACCCGGTGGGAGCTTTGTATGGATACATGGCTCAATCGCGCCCGTCGTCCATCCAGGGTATGGATCTCGAACCCTGTCCGCGAGCCTTTCCGGCGTAGTTCAACGGTGATAAAACCGCGTTTGGGTAGAGGAATGGACGTCGCGACAGCGGCTATAATGGTGGATTTTCCAACACGAGGGGGGCCGGTGATGAAGAAATTTTTCATTCTATGAATGAAAGAGCGTTGCGCGGCCCGGACGGAAGTCTCCTAATCCGGGCCGTCTATTGAGCGGTTTGCCTCAGCAACTTGTCTTCAATTTGGAGTTGTCGATTCCTTCCAGGCAGTATTTATCGAACACATTGCATGTTTCAGTGGGATACTCGCCGGTGTAGCAGGCCAGGCAAAAGGAATTCTTATCCATTTCACTGGCGTCGACCATGCCTTCCAGGCTGAGGTAGCCCAGACTGTCCAGGCCGATAAAGTCCCTTATCTCGTCCACCTTCTTTTCGTTGGCTATCAATTCGCCCTTGCTCGAAAAGTCGATCCCATAATAGCATGGGTAACGCGTCGGCGGACAGCTTACCAGCATATGCACTTCTTTTGCGCCGGCGTCCCGAATGGTTTGAATCCGTGAGCGCGTGGTTGTGCCGCGTATGATGGAATCCTCTATCACCAGCACCTTTTTGTTTTTCAGGAGGCTTTTCACCGGATTCAGCTTTACGCGCACTCCGAAGTCCCGCATGATCTGGGACGGCTGGATAAACGTTCTGCCCACATAGTGATTACGGATTACCCCCATCTCAAGGGGCAGTCCGGTGGCTTCCGAATAACCGATGGCGGCGTAATTGCCGGAATCGGGAAAAGGCATGACAAAATCCGCGTTCAGCGGGTATTCCTTCGCCAGCATCGAGCCCAGTCTTTTCCGCATCATATACACGTTGTTCCCGAAAATATTGCTGTCGGGCCGCGCGAAATAGATGAACTCGAATATGCACTGCGTCAGTTGGCGCCGCTCCGCGAACCGGACACTGCGCAATCCGTTTTTATCGATAAATATGATCTCCCCGGGCTCCACGTCGCGTATGTAGGTGGCTTGAATAAGATCCATGGCGCACGTTTCCGAGGCCAGCACATAGGAACCGTTAAGCTGTCCAAGGCAGAGCGGCCGGAATCCGTTGGGATCACGGGCGGCGATTAAGGTGTCCTGGGTCATAATGACCAGCGAATAAGCGCCGACGACACGATGGAGAGTCTTGATCAAAGCCTCCTCCAGACCGTGCTTCATGTGCCTCGCCATGAGCTGCAAAAAGACCTCGCTATCCATCGTGGACTGAAAAATATGTCCATGCTGTTCAAGTTTGTAGCGAAGCTCGAGGGAATTGACGAGGTTGCCGTTATGGCCGATGGCCATGTAAAGGCCGCCATGCTGGACCAGGAGAGGCTGGGCGTTCTTCAGGATTGACGAGCCGGTGGTGGAGTAGCGCACATGGCCGATAGCTCGATCGCCCGGTAGTTTGCTCAATCTCGCTTCGTCAAAAACGTCGGCGACCAAACCCATGCCCACGTGCTGCGCGACATTACGGCCGTCGGACACAACAATGCCCGCGCTTTCCTGGCCGCGATGCTGGAGCGCGTACAAACCGAAATAAGTAAGTTTGGAGGCGTCGGGATGACCGTAAATACCGAAGACACCGCAATATTCACGAGGACCACGATTCATGCAGGGCCTCTGATTCCTACCAGAGATACCGAACCGGAACTCCTTGTTCGCGCAATTCGGTTTTGATCTGGCGTATGGTGTAATTTCCATAATGGACCATGGAGGCGATAAGCGCCGCATCAGCCTTGCCGATGGTAACCGCCTCCTCCATGTGCTTGATTGTCCCCGCGCCGCCGGAAGCGATGACCGGTATGGGCACCGTCTCCGAGATCAGCCGGGTCAGATCGAGCTCATATCCATTCTGAGTGCCGTCAGCGTCTATGGAGTTTAAACAAATTTCGCCCGCGCCGAGTTCCACTGCCTTTTTTGCCCACTCGACAGCGTCCAACCCCATGGAGACGCGTCCCCCGTTTATGACCATCTCATAACCCGAGGGGGTCTTTTCCGACACTTCCACCTTTTTGACATCCATGCCGAGCACAACGCACTGAGATCCGAATGCGACGGCGCCCTGCTTTATGATATCCGGATTGAGAATAGCCGCGGAGTTGACACTCACCTTTTCCGCTCCCGCCAGCAGCGCTTTCCGCATGTCTTCAAGCGTGCGAATACCACCGCCCACGGAGAACGGGATAAAAACCTGCTCGGCCACCCTGGAAACCACATCAAGCATAATGTCGCGCTTTTCCGCGGACGCGGTAATGTCATAGAATACAATCTCGTCCGCGCCTTCTTCGTAGTAAAATCGCGCCATTTCCACCGGATCGCCGATGTCCACGTTGTCTTTGAATTTAATCCCTTTGGTTGTTTTTCCATCCCGCACATCGAGACAAGGGATTATTCGTTTGCTCAGCATAGCCGGAATGTCCTGTCGGACCTCAAAGCGGCCCTAAAAAGAAAATAGCGGCTGTACCGACATACCGAAGCCGACACCAGCCGCAATTATTAATAAGCGTACATGTTGCCGTATGGACGGTGCGTATACGGCACTATTTTTACAAATTCTCCGTTCAGCGCTTCCTTGGCGTCCAGGTCCATCTGTTTGCAGAAATCAGTTACATACCGGGTGAGTTTGTTCCGGTCATTCTCATCGAGCGGCTGCGGCGCCAATCCTTTTCCCAGTTTCCACTGGGGCACGGTCCCTCTGACATAGATGCATCCGCCGTGCATGCCGGTGCCCAGGAAATTTCCCGTCAGCGGACGGTCGTCCGGTTCACTCATCATGCCGAGGACGATTATCAAACCGCCGGCCATGTATTCTCCCAGAAAATCGCCGGCCTTCCCGCCGATAACGATCACGGGAACCTTCTCCATATATTCCTTCATGTGTATGCCGACCCGGTAACCCACATCGCCGCCGACGTACACGCTGCCGCCCCTCATGCCATACCCGACCACGTCGCCGGCCATGCCGTGGATGACCACGGTCCCTTCGTCCATGGTATTGGCCACGCCATCCTGGGCGTTGCCATAGACGGTCATCATGGGTCCGCGCATGAATGACGCCAGATCCTGTCCCGGAGTTCCGTATATATCTATAGTTACAGGGCGCGTGACGCTGCCGCCTATGTAACGCTGCCCGTTGACATTTCGCAGGATAATATGATCTTGGCCGTCGTTCACGGCTTTGTGGATCAGCTCGTTGAGATCCCGATAATATATGCCGGTAGCGTCAAGTTCATACGCGCTGTTGGTTGTCTTTTTTGCTGCCTTTGCGCTCACATCTTCTCTCCGACTAGAAGTTCTTGCACGCGACTTATAGTACCTCTTCGCCGCGTTATATTTCAACGTGAGGGTACAATTCCGCTATTACCGGATCGCCCGCCTTGGGCGCCCACACCTTTTCCAGATCCGGGCAGATAGTCCGAATGGCGCTCTCTTCACTCGCCATGTAGACGGTGTCTCCCTTGATCGCGGCCAGCAGAGGACGGAGCTTGACACGATCGTTGAGCCCCACCAGTCCGCGCCTGTCGGCGAACAGTATGGCGAAGGGACCGTTCAGCAGCGCGCTGCCGTACACCATTCGAATCGCGCGGTTAAGGTCCTTCTCATCCTCATCCATACGCTCGATATCTTCCCAAAAAGCGGGGGCCAGAGCGCGGCAGGCCACTTCCTTGCTCAAGCCGTGTTTCCGGATGAGCAGGTCCAAAAGATACGCCACCACCTCGGTATCGGTAAGCAGCGTGCAATGATACCCGAACATCTCCAGGTATCGCTTGTTTATGCCGTATGAAGATATCTCACCATTATGGACAATCGACCAGTCCAGAATGGTAAAAGGATGCGCGCCGCCCCACCATCCGGGGGTGTTGGTAGGAAAACGGTTATGCGCGGTCCAGCAGTACGCGCTGTACTCATCCACGCGGAAAAACTCGGCGATATCTTCCGGGAAACCGACCCCTTTGAAGGCGCCCATGTTCTTGCCGCTGGAGAACACAAACGCGCCCGGTATATTCAGGTTAATCTCCATGACCACCTTGACCATGTAGTCATCCTGATCCTGATCCTCGGTCAGTCCGTGCACGGCCTGTTCTTCCCCGATGTCGCGTTTGGGGCGCGCGAAATAGCGTCTAACCCGCGGATGTTCTTTTATGGTCGGAACATGCCGGTGCGGAATATTCTCCTGATGCTCAAGGTGCAGGTGCTCTTTAATGAAGTCTTCCGTTCTGTCCAACGCCATCAGGTTATCGTACATTATGTGAAGCGCGTAAAAATCCTTAAAATCCGGATAAATGCCGTAAGCCGCGAACCCCGCGCCCAGCCCGTTGCCACGGTCGCGCATGAGACCTATGGACGCGATAATGGCTTCCCCTGACACGCGTGAGCCATCCCGATTGATAAATCCCGAGATTCCGCATCCGGAAATATCTTTCTGGTAGTTATGTTTCATAAAAGCTATCCTGACAAGAATGGAGTTCTAAAAACTGTCAATTCAATCCGAATCGGGCGTTAATCGCTATAAAGGATTTCCTGCCGAACGTTCTTGGGAAAATCCGTCAAGGTCAACTCATCTTTCATAAGCGCGTCTTCATATTCCCTGACCGCAATGTGCTTCTTTATGAACCCGGTCAGCAAACCGGCGCGTTCAATCTTCCCCACCAGCACGGCGCCCTTGAGATATTCATCCTGGAAAACGAGTTTCCGGTATACGCTGCGCTCTTCGTTGACAACGCTTCGGATACGGTACGGGCCGTCCGCCGGCGGATTGGTGATGCCCATGGATATGGTCGGAATCCCGTAAAAGGCGATGGAATTCATGGCGATACTGCCTTCATAGCTTTTTTGCGCGCCCGCCATATTCTGACCGGCCAACAAGCCCTGGGAGTAGGCGTTGGGCCAGATGGGCGTCACCCGTTTTTCTCCCAGCAGCATGTCTTTGGTTTCGGCCACGTCGCCGGCGCTGTAAACGCCTTCGATGTTGGTTTCCAGAAAGTCGTCGACCACGACCCCTCTGTTGCAGGTGATGCCGCTGTCCTTGAGCAGCTCAAGATCGGGCACCACGCCGATCGCCACCACAACTCCCTGGCATTCGACCATTTCGCCGCTTTTAAGCCGTGCGCCGATAATCCATTCTCTCCCGCTGATCACTTCTTCCACGGTGTTCTTCAGGTGAAGGCCGATCCCCACCTGATTGAGACGGTTGTAAATAATACGCCCCGCCACCTCATCAAAGGATGCGCTCAATATACGGTCCGCCAGTTCGACAACGTGAATCCGCAGCCCTCTGTCATGCAGGCTCTCGGCGGCTTTCAAACCTATCAGTCCTCCGCCGATAACCAGGGCAACCTTGACCGTGCGGCTCATCTCTTCCAAACCGCGCGCGTCCTTCAACGTGGTGAACGTATGGTAGTTATCGCCAAGGCCCACTATGGGGGGGACAAACGGTTTTCCACCGGTGGCGACGAGCAGCTTGTCGAACGGCACACTGTCCCCGTTTTCAAGACTCAACTCCCGCTTATCCTCGTCCAGCCGCACCGCTTTTCGTCCCAGCAGGAGCTTGACATTATTCTTCTCGTAAAAGGATTCCTCCCGCAGCAGGAGAAGGTCCTTGGATAAGGCGCCCCGTAGAAAATTCGCGATCAACGGCCGACCGTACGCCAGGTACGGTTCGGCGGAAATGACGGTTATGGGGTTTTCCCGGTCGCGTCTCCTGATCCCTTCGATCGCCCCGATAGCCGCGACGCCATTGCCGACTATAACATACTGCATTGAACTACTTCTCCTCGCAAATCAAAGCTCGATTGGGGCACGCGGCTACGCAGGCCGGAACTTCGCGATCAGGGCACAGGTCACACTTGATGACCCTGGTTTTTGAAGGATCGATCTTCACCGCCCCGCGCGGGCAGGCCATGACACAGGACCAACATCCAACACACTTTTCGGGCTGGTGTTTGACGACGCCGGTTTCATAATCCTTAACCATGGCACCCGCAATACAAGCCTCCACACAAGAAGGCTCATCGCAATGCCTGCAGGCCACGCTGAAAGAGAGAGCGCCTTCCTCCTCGACCATATTGCGAGGGGTTGGTCTGGGACTCTCCTCCTTATAAGCCTTTACGACATCTTTGGATCTGGAATGCTCGGTAACGCACGCTATTTCGCAGAGATGGCAACCGATACATACTTCTTCCTTGCAAGAAATTCGTTTCATATCTTATGCTCCGGCCGCTTTAATTCCCAGGATGTTTAATTCAACTTCATTCAACCCAACACCCCGCAGTTTCTCGCGGTTGCCTCGCAGGCTTTCCAAAGCGTTCAATCCCATGCCGCCCAGGATTTCCTGAATCTCGTGTCCCCACGCTTTAACCAGATTCGCGAGACGCTCGGCCGCTATATCGGGATTTATGCGTTTGGCGATGTAAGGATCGTTGGTGGCGATTCCCCAGGGGCATCGACCGGTGTAACAGCGTTGGCACATGGTGCAGCCCACGGAAATCAGAGCGGCTGAGCCGATGTAACAGGCGTCGGCGCCCAGGGCTACCGCCTTAACCACGTCAGCGCTGCATCGTGTGCCACCGGCCACGATAACCGAAGCCTGGTTGCGTATGCCTTCCTGGCGAAGCCGGTCATCCACGGCGGCCAGCGCCACTTCAATGGGGATGCCCACGTTGTCGCGGATCATGGTCGGCGCCGCTCCCGTTCCGCCGCGGAATCCGTCGAGCACGATAACGTCCGCTCCGGCCCTTACCATTCCGCTGGCGATCGCCGCCGAATTGTGAACCGCCGCGATCTTCACGAACACCGGCTTTTCGTACCGGGTGGCCTCCTTGAGCGCGTAAATGAGCTGCCGCAAGTCCTCAATGGAGTAGATATCATGATGAGGCGCCGGTGAAATGGCGTCCGAGCCTATGGGTATCATTCGCGTGGCGGACACGTCCGGACCGATCTTCTCACCCGGAAGGTGACCGCCGATCCCCGGTTTGGCGCCCTGCCCTATTTTGATCTCCACCGCGGCGCCAGCGTTCAGATAGTCCGCGTGAACGCCGAATCGGCCCGAAGCGACCTGCACAATGGTGTTTTTGCCATACGGATAGAGTTCTTTATGAAGACCGCCCTCACCAGTATTATAGAGAATCCCGCATTCAGTGGCGGCCCGAGCCAATCCCCTATGGATGTTCAGGTTGATCGAGCCGTAACTCATAGCCGAAAACAGGATCGGATATTCGATTTCCAGTTGGGGAGTGAACTTGCTCGTCAGCTTGGGCTTACCGTTCTTCGTATCCACTTTGACGCTATCCGGCAGAGACCCCAGGTACGTCTTGAGTTCCATGGGTTCGCGCAGAGGGTCGATAGAAGGGTTGGTTACCTGACTGGCGTCCAGCACAATGTGATCCCAGAAAATCCGGTATGCTTGCGGATTCCCCATGCCGGTCAGCAGCACGCCGCCCGTGTCGGCCTGCTTATAAATATTCTTAATGAACCACGGTCTCCACAGATGGTTCTCCCGGAATTCCATGGGGGAGCGCCGGATGGTTATCGCTTCGGTGGGGCAGAGAGCCTCGCAACGGTGGCAGCCGACACATTTTGTGTTATCTTCACGCACCAAATCGCTCGACTGGTCGTAGACATGCGCCCCATAGGTGCACTGACGGACGCAAACCTTACACTGGATACATTTATCCAGATCGCGGTGTATTCGAAAATCCGTGTAGCTTTTGCTTATTGGTTGGTACAGCAAATTTCCACCTCTGACCAGACCTGAATCACCATCATTCAGCTTCTCCGCTCATTGCAGGCTTTAGAAATCAGGTCATGAAGTTCAATTACAAGACAAAAGGGGCGGCCTTGGGGTAGCCGCCTTTAAAAAAAGAATCTCTCTTTTTTATGAGGAACAATCAGATTTACTAGGGAAAAAACCAAAAATCAAGCATTAGTAAAGCTTAAGCCGTCCTGCGCCCCTCGCGTTCCGCCATTCGTATTAAGCATGGCAACATCATCAAAATTTCTGAAATATATCGAGATGGTAATTTCAACGGCTCAATTTCAAAACCGCCGGCTTTTTTTGAAACCTTAATAAATTCTGAATCATCCCCACGGACGAGCCACCACCCCGGAATACCCTTCGCTTCCGTGGCTTTTTGATCGTCAGCGGCGGGGACATATTATCCCCACCGCTGATTAAAATGAACATCTTTTAAAGGATTGGCAAGTACTTTTCGATCTCGTAGGCTGACACGTGCGTACGGAACATATCCCATTCGGTTATCTTGTTTTCTATGAACTTATTGAAAATATGATCGCCCAGGGCTTCTTTCACTAAGTCGGATTGCGCGGTGTTCTGAACAGCTTCAAAAAGGCTTCCCGGAAGTTCGATGATGCCCATCTTAGCGCGGCGTTCCGGACTCAGCTCATAGATATCCTCTTCGATCGGATCGGCAAGCTTGTAATTCTCTTCAACACCCTTCATGCCGGCGGCCAGCATAACCGCGAAAGCCAGGTAGGGGTTGCACGCCGGGTCGGGAGAGCGGAATTCTATTCTGGTGGCTTCTTCCTTGCCTGGTTTATACATCGGCACGCGCACCATGGCCGAACGATTGCGGCGGGCCCATGACACGTAGACCGGCGCTTCATACCCGGGCACGAGGCGTTTGTAGGAGTTTACCCACTGGTTTGTGACCGCTGTAATTTCCGGCGCATGTTTCAGAATGCCGGCGATGTAGCTTTTGGCCATGTCCGACAGATGGTATTTGTCAGCCTTGTTGAAGAACGCGTTTTTGCCGTCTTTGAACAGAGACTGGTGGGTATGCATACCGCTTCCGTTCATACCGAAAATCGGTTTGGGCATAAACGTGGCGTAAAGTCCATTGGCGCGAGCAATTTCTTTCACCACGATGCGATAGGTCTGTACCTTGTCGGCCATGGCGAGCGCCTCGTCGTAACGGAGGTCGATTTCATGCTGGCTGTGCGCGACTTCGTGGTGGGAGTATTCAACTCTGATTCCCATGGACTGCAGAGCAAAGATAGTTTCGCGACGCAGGGAACCGCCCATATCGAGCGCCCGGGAATCAAAATAACCGGCCTGATCGATCACCGTGGGGCAGCCGTTGCTCTCAAAATAGAAGTACTCCAGTTCGGGCCCCACATACATGATGTAGCCCTTATCAGCGATTTTCTTGAGGAGGCGTTTCAGGATAAAACGAGGATCACCCTCATACGGCGTCCCATCGGGCTGCAATACGTCGCAGAACATACGGGCCACGGGTCTCTCACCAGGCCGCCAGGGCAGGAACGTGAAGGTGGTGGGATCGGGCATGGCGATCATATCGGATTCTTCTATGCGGCAGAATCCTTCAATCGACGATCCGTCAAAACCCATACCTTCGCTCAAACCTTCTTCCAGCTCCGACGGGGTGATGGCAAAGCTCTTGAGCACGCCCAGCACATCGGTGAACCAATACTGAATAAAACTGACATCTTTTTCTTTTACAATCTTTTTGACGTCATCCGCTGTTTTGCACAACATAATACTCCTCCACTTGGTGATATATTAGTAACCGGACACTCGACGGTCCATCTCCCCAAATATCCTGAGGTATTTGCGACCCTCATGCCAAATACACTTTGACGTGTGTTATCATTAAGTTAGGGTTATGGGGGATATGACGAAGGCGCATTTTTCCTACAAAATTGTCATACGCTAGATTATTTTACTACAATTGTGTAGTTTCTGCGACGCTCCTACAACGTCACAATATCGCCCGGCTCTATGGATGGCGCAATAAATTTGGGCGCCGCCGTCGGGTCTTCGAACACCACCCCCCGGTATTTTATCACCGCCAGCACTTCCTGCGTTTCCATATTGGTGACGACATTATTCATTTTCAGTTTATTGGTAAAAGCCATTACCTCTTCCGATGATACGGCCATTATTTCCAATAAAAAGGTCGTTCCTCCCTGTAACCTGAGGACCGATTTCAGTATGGGATCATCCACAATGCCCGGCACGAAGTTTTCATCGGGCTCCCGCACAAAGAGCTTGGTGAAAGCGTAGGTTCGGTCTTCGCTGTAATAGGCTATGTTGAATTCCTTTTGATGCTTATAAACCTTCAACACTTTTTGCGTGCTGAGAGAACTCACCATGGGAATCGGCGCCTGGGGCATCGTGTACCGTTTTATCTCGTAGATGAGACCGCGCATATCCCGTTTGTTGGGCACGAAAATATCCAGAAGATAGCTCGCTGTCCCCATGACATGAAATATCGAATACACTTCCGGACGATCCTTCAATTTGGTCATCAATACCCTGTCGTCGCCCCAACTGCTCATCCATATCATCGCATGAAATAGATCATTCGTCATACGTCCTCCTTTTGGCGCTCAATAAAACGGACCCTTCACCCCGGATAAGTACGCGGGAAGTTTTCATTCCTGACCGTCCGGCTTCCGGATCACAGCGGACCGGCGGCCATGGTTCCGTTTCCTGAAACGGATTCAAGCTTCAGCGTGGCCGCGATTCCGGATCGCCTGTCCATGGCGCCCGCCACGACACTCCTCGCGGGCGCAAGGCGGCGCGCCTTGTTCGTTACTATTCAAAGCCTCCCTTGGCTATCGGATATCTGCGACCGTACCCAAAGGCTTTGGCGGTAATCTTTAAGCCGGGGGGCATTTGAAGCCGTTTATATTCGTTGCGATTCACCCGGCGGATGACCATGCGCGCCGTCTCTTCATCAAAACCCAGTTCCTCGCTCATTTCCATGATCGCGCTCAATCCTTTGTGATCTTCCACATAAGCGCGCAGAATGGCGTCCAGGATGTCATAAGGCGGCAGCGAGTCCTGATCCGTCTGGTCGGGCCGGAGTTCAGCCGACGGCGGCCGTTCGATTATCCGCGGTGGGATGATCTCCTTTTCCCGGTTTATATAACGAGCCAGATCGTACACCAGTGTCTTGGGCACGTCTGAAATCACCGCCAATCCACCGCTCATATCACCGTAAAGCGTGCAATAGCCAACCGCTATTTCTGATTTGTTACCCGTGCTGAGCAAAAGATGGCCAAGTTTGTTGGAAACCGCCATGAGGAGATTGCCGCGGACGCGGGCCTGGATATTTTCCTCCGCCTCATTTTCGGGAAGCCCCTTGAACAATTCCGACAGAGCCTTCAGGTACGAATGAAATATATCGCCGATCGGTATTTCGTGAAACTCAATGCCCAGGTTCCGTGACAGGCTTCGGGCGTCATCCTTGCTGATGTCCCTGGTATATTGCGACGGCATGCTCAGCCCCATGACGTTTTCCGGTCCCAGCGCCTTTGCGGCGATAACCGCCACCAACGACGAATCGATACCGCCGCTCAATCCGATCAGCGCTTTCTTAAAGCCGCATTTGGCAAGGTAGTCACGGACTCCCATGGTCAGCCCCGCCAACACGGACCCCTCCACCTCCTCACAAACGTCGCGCATGTCTCCGGTTTCGGCGTCCGTGTCCCACACGGCGAAATCGACCTCAAATTCCCGGGCCTGCAATTTCTTTTCGCCCTGTTTGTCAAAGATCATACTGGCGCCGTCGAACAGGAGATCGTCATTGCCGCCCACCTGATTGACGTAGGCGCATATCACACCGTATCTCTTGCACATGGACCGCAACAGCCGCTCCCTCAGCAGCCGTTTGCGCATGAAATAGGGAGAAGCCGAGACATTGACGATTATATCCACGCCCTGTTGAGCCAGTTCCCGGATCGGATCGAGGTTGTACCAGGTGTGAGAGAAAAGTTCGGGATCGTTCCAGATGTCCTCGCACACCGTCAGGCCGATTCGGTAACCTTTGAAAGGTATGATTTCGGGAAGATCTCCGGGTTCAAAATACCTCGTCTCGTCAAATACATCATAAAACGGAAGCAGGCGCTTATACGCTTTCCCGAGTATCTTCCCCTCGCCGAACATGGCCACGGCGTTATAAAGCTCTCTTCCCGACGGTCCCGGTCTGCTTTGCACATAGCCGCATACGACATGGATTCCATGCGAGGCGGCGACCAGCTCATCCAGAATCTCTTCATTGGCCCGAACAAAAGACGGCCGTTCCAGAAGATCTTTGGGCGGATATCCTATCACCGCCATCTCGGGAAATATGACCAGGTCGCACCGTTCGCTTCGGGCGTGTTCCATTGCTTCCAATATGAGTCCGCGGTTGAACTCGAGGTCACCGACGGTAGGGTTGATTTGCGCTATGGCTATCCGCATGATTGTAGTATCCGGAACAATTTTTACCTATTGTAGCCCAATGGCTCATGAATGCCAGCAGAAATGTATCCGAATATCAAACATCCATCGCGAGGTCAAAGTTTTTCCGTGACCGCGACGAATGACCGCTTGCTTTTCAGGCTTGGGTCGCGGGAACGCGGCGCGTCCGGCGCCGCTTGCAAATAATGGCCCTTCATGAGATAATATTGTTTAGACGCAAATATAGGTAAACAATTGCGCCAGGTTCCTTTCAGACCCTAAAAGAGAGGGCGCGGGCCCGACCGTTTAGCGGGTCGGCAAAAAGCCCGCTCCCCATGGGGAAAACATAATGACGGCAAATAACATCGGAGCGGTGTTGGTTGTCGGAGGGGGAATCTCGGGAATCCAGGCCGCTTTGGACCTGGCCAATTCCGGATTTTACGTCTATCTGCTCGACAGATCTCCCTCCATCGGGGGATTCATGTCTCAACTGGACAAGACCTTCCCCACCAACGATTGCGCCATGTGAATAATGTCCCCCAAACTGGTCGAGGTCGGCCGGCATGTCAATATCGAGCTGCTCACACTTTCCGAAGTCGTGGAACTTACGGGAGAAGCCGGAAATTTCACGGTCCGCGTCGCGCAACATCCTCGTTATATTGACAAGGACAAGTGCATAGCCTGCGGATTATGCGCGGAAAAATGTCCCAAAAAGGTGGACGATGAATTCAACCTCGGCTTGAACCAGCGAAAAGCCGCTTATGTGAAGTATTCCCAAGCCGTTCCCCTGAAATACGCCATCGATTCGGAACACTGTATTTATTTTCTGAAGTGCAGATGCAGGGCTTGTGAGAAATTCTGCCCCACCAGCGCCATTAACTTTGACGAACCGGAACGGGAACTCACCCTGAATGTGGGCGCCGTCGTGCTCGCCCTCGGCGGTGAACTGTACGACCCCGCGGCCTTCGATACCTACGGAAGCGCCAAATTTCCCAACGTACTCACCAGCATCGAATTCG